>OAWK01000026.1_pt1 | contig 146372 bp, 118 predicted proteins | sample 1476691 | NCBI WGS metagenome assembly OAWK01 (sample SAMEA2580186, study PRJEB22360) | human gut metagenome | biome: human gut; feature: human-associated habitat; material: faeces | place: Denmark | collected 2008/2010 | reverse complement strand
ATCAAGGTTTTTAATAGATTTAAACAATAAAAAATGGGTAGTTTTTGACACTACCTTTATTTTCAAGGAAGGAGTTCTATGAAAAAATTATTACCGCTATTATTTTGGGGATTTTTATCAATCATAATAGGAGCTTCGATATTGAGTAAAGAAAATAAAGAAACATCCCCAAATAGAGACATATCACAAATGTCAGATGCTCATCTTTTATCAGATACAGGTACTTTGTTGGAATACCATTCTGATAAAAAAGAAGCCATAGTACAAGTAGATGATACAAATAATCGATTTTTATACGATGAGGTTACTTTAATTCTCACAGGTCCTGCAGGTGAGTATAAAATTGATTCCTCAATGGTTGGTGAGAAAATCAAATTTTCTTATTTCCATAGTACACCAACTGATAAGCCGACATTAGAAATTTATTTAATTGACAAATTGGAAAAATAAATTGTATACCTATAAATGAGCAAATATCGAATTTTACACAAAACTGACTTTAAGTTTATTCAGGGGCAGATTGCCCCTGTTTTTTAAAATAACTCCATACTTCTCTCTAAAATCCCTCGCATATACGCAATGGCAATTCCATAATTCGTAATTGGAATGCCCTGTTCTCTGGCGCAATCTAATCGATACTGCATTTCTTTTTCTGTCAGCGTGCATCCGCCGCAGTGGATGATTACCTGATAAGGAGACAGATCTGACGGAAAATCCGTTCCGCTTGTAAATGTAAACTGCAAATCTTTCTGTGTAAACTGTTTCAGCATCCTGGGCAGTTTGACAGTTCCGATGTCTTCGCACTGCCGATGATGGGTGCAGCCTTCGCAGATCAGTACATGATCCCCGTCTTTTAATGTTTTCAGGGTCTGTGCACCATGGGCGGCAAGTTCTAAATTTCCTTTGTATCTGGCAAATAAAATCGAAAAAGAAGTCAACGGTATTTCTCTTGGTACGATTTTGGCGACGGCATCAAAGACCTGACTGTCTGTGATGACAAGAGCCGGTGTTCTTCCAAGGTTTTTAAGCGTTTCTGAAAGCTCACTGTCTCTCACTGCAATTGCGGTTGCTCCGTGATCGAGAATATCCCGGATGGTCTGCTGCTGAGGCAGGATCAGGCGGCCTTTCGGAGCAGCTTTGTCAATGGGAATGACCAGCACGACAAAGTCTCCGGGATGGATGAGATCTCCCACGATTTTTCGGGTTTTTGGTGTCTGTCCGAGCTGTTTTGCAAGCAGTTCTTTTAGTTCGTGGATGTGTGTTCCCGCGGCAGCGCTGACATACAGGATCTGCTCCCGGGAAATTTCATCCGGAAGAACAGGAGAAGCTATGGTAAGATCCATTTTATTGACAGCGATCACAAAAGGAATCTGTTTTTGGCGGATTTGCTGTAAGATCCGGGTATCTTCTTCAGTTATGCCAAGCTGCCCGTCAATGACAAGCAGCGCAATATCTGTGGTATTTAAAATCTGTTGTGTTTTTTCGATACGCAGGGTTCCGAGTTCTCCGGTATCATCCAGTCCCGGAGTATCGGTCAGAACAACAGGCCCCAGAGGAAGGAGCTCCATTGCTTTTTTGACCGGATCTGTGGTGGTTCCCTTAAAATCTGAAACAATGGATACCGGCTGTCCGGCGAGGGCATTGATCAGACTGGATTTTCCGGCATTTCTTTTTCCGAAGATCCCGATGTGGATACGTTCGGCAGAAGGGGTCTGGTTGAGTGTCATAAAGATGCTCCTTTCTGTTAGAAACGGAAATCCCGGCGATTGTTCTGTTCGATCAGGCGAAGATTCTCCAGAACCACAGCACGAGCTTTTTCATTTGGGACGTTTCCGACTTCTTTCGCAATGAGACGGTTTCCGATGGCTTTTGTCTCCGGTGAAGCATAGTCCATCAGGTATTCCTTGAGTGTCATCAGTGCATTTGGATGGCAGCAGTTCTGGATCTGACCGCTCTTGCAAAGAGACATGAAGCGGTCTCCGGTGCGGCCTTCCCGATAGCAGGCAGTACAAAAACTTGGAATGTAATCCATCTCCATCAGCCAGCGCACGACTTCATCCAGCGTCCTGGTATCACTGACGTCAAACTGTTCAGATTTTGCGTCATCCGGCTCCGGCTCGCAGTAACCGCCAACGCTGGTACGGGAGCCTCCGCTGATCTGGGAGACGCCAAGGTGCAGAACCCGTTCTCTGCATTTCTGACTTTCTCGGGTGGAGATGATCATACCGGTGTAAGGAACGGCAATGCGGATACATGCCACGATCTTTGCAAAGGTATCATCATCAATACCGTTGTCAAATTCATCGGCATTGATATCGTCCGCATGACGAAGCCTCGGCACGCTGATCGTGTGCGGACCAACGCCGAAAGCAGCTTCCAGATGCTCTGCGTGCATGAGAAGACCTGCAAATTCATAGCGGTATTTGTCCAGTCCGAATAAAACGCCGATTCCTACATCATCAATGCCGCCTTCCATGGCACGGTCCATAGCCTCGGTGTGATAGTTGTAGTCGTGCTTTGGTCCTGTTGGATGAAGTGCAAGGTAACTTTCCTTGTGGTAGGTTTCCTGAAAGAGGATGTACGTGCCGATGCCGGCTTCTTTGAGCAGACGGTAGTTGTCCACGGTAGTGGCGGCAATATTTATGTTTACCCGTCTGATGGCGCCGTTTTTATGTTTGATGCTGTAAATCGTTTTGATACTCTCCAGATAGTAGTCCATCGTGTTGCGCACGGGATCTTCCCCAGCCTCCAGTGCCAGACGTTTGTGTCCCATGTCCTGCAGTGCAATGACTTCTCTGCGGATTTCCTCCTGGGTCAGCTGTTTCCTTGCGATATGTTTATTTTTCAGATGATACGGGCAGTAGGTACAGCCGTTTACGCAGTAGTTGGACAGATAGAGCGGTGCGAACATGACGATCCGGTTGCCGTAGAAATCCTTTTTAATCTGTTCTGCCAGTTTGTAGATTTCCTGATTCTTTTCTTCCATCTGGCAGGCAAGAAGAACGGACGCTTCTCTGTGAGAAAGTCCTTTTCTCAGACGTGCTTTTTCCAGGATTGAATCAATGAGCGCTTCATTGGCTTTGTTCTCATCCGCATAGGCAAGCGTTTCTAAAATCTCTTCGTGATTGATAAAATCATCCGCATGTTTTGAATATACATCATACATAAGTCATTCCTCCAATTGTAAAATAAAAAAAGAAAGTTGTTAAGGGGTGATGTTTAAAGAATCTCCCCGGTCAGTGATCACCTGATAGCCGATGGACTGCATACGCTGCTCCAGCTCTGCCCGGCATTCGGCTGCTTCTGCATCGGTACTGATCTTATTGTCATAGAGCAGATAATCGCCTCGTACCTGTTTTGGGGAGAGGTTTGGCATGACCACGTTGGCCCCGGATAAAATACCAAGTTCCCGTCCGTTGGGGGCAATGGTTCCAAGGGCAGTGGTTGCCGGGAGCAGTACTTTTGGAAGCATCAGGCGAATGAGTCCCAGAAGAAACAAGGTCAGCTCCAGAGTCCCCGCTTTTTGTGCAGCGAACGGTGTATCATGGTGCGGGATAAAAGGACCGATCCCCACCATTTGAGGATTTAATTCTTTGAGAAATAACAGATCTTCAGCCAGATGTTTACTTGTCTGACCGGGAGAGCCTACCATAAAGCCGGTTCCCACCTGATAGCCGATTTCTTTCAGGTCCCAGAGACATTGCTGTCTGTGGGATGCCAATAGACGCGGCGGATGCAGCTGTTGGTAGTGGTCTGCATTGTGGGTCTCATGGCGCAGAAGGAAACGGTCAGCGCCTGCATCAAAAAGCTGCTGATATTCTGCCTTAGTTGCTTCTCCGGTAGAAAGTGTGATGGCACAGTCCGGGTACATGGTGCGGATTGTGTGGACCAGGTCGGATAATCGATCCGTTGTATACCATGGATCTTCTCCGCCTTGCAGGACAAAGGTACGAAATCCAAGTTTGTACCCATCCGCACAGCAGGCGAGGATATCCTCTTTTGTCAGCCGATAGCGATGTGCATGTGTGTTGCCGCTGCGGATCCCGCAGTAATAACAATTATTTTTGCAGTAATTGGTAAATTCAATCAGTCCACGGATGTAGACCGTATGCCCGTAGAACCGGATCTGTGCACGGCGTGATTTTTCAAAGAGATATGCGGCAAGTTCCGGTGTGCGTCCGTTCAGCAGCTGTATCCATTGGGAAGCGCTGAGGGTATGTTCCTGTTCCAGTTGGTCGATCAGGGAGCAGAGATATGGATCCATCAGGTTGACTCCTTTCTGAAAAAATGTTTTTATATTTTTTTATTATAGCACAGTTTTAAACATAGAGGTTTATTGTTTCAGTCTGAAATATTGACAGGGGTGATACGGTGTGATAAGTTGGACACAGAAACAGCAGAAAGTGGTGATGAAATGTCGGAAGTGAGAAAACATTTTGTCGTTCATGGAAAGGTTCAGGGCGTAGGATTTCGTTATACTGCCAAATATCTTGCATTGTCTCTGGGACTGACCGGATGGGCGAGAAATGAATGGGACGGAACAGTGACCATGGAAGTACAGGGACGGGAAGCTCTGATCAATAAACTTCTGGTGGGATTGAATCAGAATCAGTTTATTTCCATCGAATGGATCGATACAAAGGAGATACCGTTGGAGGAAGAAAAAGCGTTTACCGTAAAATGAAGGAAAGAAGAACTTGGACAATAGCATAGAAAGGACAGGGAGAAGCAGGATGAAATTAGGATTTATCGGAACAGGAAATATGGCAGGCGCCATTATGGGGGGCATTATTAAAAACGGGGTATTAAAACCGGAAGAGATCATCGGTTCGGATATTTTGGAAGCAGGGAGAGAAAAGGTACATTCTCTTTATGGAATCTGTGTGACAGATGACAACAGGGAGGCGGCAAAGGCAGAGATCGTGGTTCTTTCTGTAAAACCGCAGTATTACGAACAGACGATTGCGCAGATCAGAGATGAGATCACAGAGGAGCAGGTAATTGTCACACTTGCTCCGGGAAAAACTCTGGAATGGCTGCAGGAGCAGTTTGGAAAAGAAGTCAAGATCGTGCGTACCATGCCGAATACGCCGGCTATGGTTGGAGCGGGGATGACGGCAGCATGCGCCAACACTCTGGTTACAAAAGAAGAACTTGAGAAGGTATTGGCTATTTTACGTTCTTTCGGAGAGGTAGAAGTCGTATCAGAGCATCTGATCGATGCAGTTGTGTCTGCAAGCGGAAGCTCTCCGGCATATGTATTTATGATGATTGAAGCTATGGCAGATGCGGCAGTGGCAGATGGAATGCCAAGACCTCAGGCTTATAAGTTTGCCGCTCAGGCAGTGATGGGAAGCGCCAAGATGGTCCTGGAGACCGGAAAACATCCGGGTGAACTCAAAGACATGGTATGTTCTCCTGCGGGAACAACGATCGAAGCAGTGCAGGTACTGGAAGAGCGCGGTTTTCGAAGTGCCATTATCGAGGCAATGCGTGTGTGTGCGGAAAAATCCAGAAATATGTAGAGTAAAGTGACAGGCATGAGGGGGAAACGGCGATGGAGATTCATGGAATTCAGAAAATGACACTGTTAGATTATCCGGAAAAAGTGGCGTGTACGATTTTTACGGCGAGATGTAATTTCCGCTGTCCGTTCTGTCATAATGCTTCTCTGGTGACACATGTAGATGCGGCGGCAGCAATTTCCGAGGAGGAAGTGTTTTCATTCCTTGCGAAACGGCAGGGGATTCTGGATGGTGTGTGCATTACCGGAGGCGAGCCTCTGCTTCAGCCGGATATCGAAGAGTTTATCCGGAAAGTGAAAGAGCTCGGTTATCAGGTCAAGCTGGATACCAACGGCAGCAATGTATTGCGTCTGAGACGGCTGGTGGAACAGGGGCTTGTGGACTATGTAGCAATGGATATCAAAAATGCTCCGGATAAGTATGGTATGACTATTGGAATTGAAGAATATGATATGTCCAATATTTTTCAGAGTGTGGATTTTCTGATGTCCGGGGATGTTCCCTATGAATTTCGCACCACGGTTGTGCGGCAGTTCCATAAAAGGGAAGATTTTGCTGCTATCGGGCGATGGATCAAGGGGGCAAAACAATATTATCTGCAGAGCTTTGTAGATTCCGGAGATTTGATCTGCCCCGGAATGAAGGGGTATACAAAAGAGATTATGGAACAGGCGCTGGAAATTGTGAAGAGGAACATTCCAAATGCGAAGTTAAGGGGTGTGTAGGTTACAAGTTATTTCAACAACAATTGTTAGAAAAGCCTGAAAATTCAAGAAAATAGACGGTTTCATGCAGGGAGGATGTGACTCAAAACGGGTCATACCCTCCCTGTATTTTATTGTTCATGTATAAAAGAGCAAAATCATGTAATAATCAGCCACTGTTTCTTAGTATAATTTCCTCAAAAAGTGTTACGTTTCTATTTTTTTTATTATTTTAGAAAATTCCATATTTTTCTATAATACAGATATCAAAAACAGAGACGAATAAAAAGGGAGGAAACGATAATGAAGAAAAAGAGAATGCTGGCACTTCTTTTGACAGTAGCAATGGCAGGAACGATGCTTGCAGGATGCGGCAGATCCGATGGCAAGGAAGATGAAAAAGGAAAAAATCAGGCAAAGAGTGAAGGGAAAGTGTACTATCTGAACTTCAAGCCGGAGCAGGCAGATGACTGGGTAAAACTTGCAGAGACTTACACAGATGAGACTGGTGTTCAGGTGGATGTGCAGACAGCTGCTTCCGGGACGTATGAATCCCAGCTGAAATCTGAGATGGCAAAAGAAGAGGCGCCGACCCTGTTTCAGGTCAATGGTCCTGTCGGTCTGGCATCCTGGAAAGATTACTGTTATGACCTGTCAGACAGTCAGATTTACAAGGATATTTCCAGTGACGATTATGTGTTAAAAGAAGGAGATGAAGTCAAAGGAATTGCGTATGTAGTAGAAACATACGGAATTATTTATAACAAAGCGATCCTGAATCAATACTTTGAACTTTCAGATGCTGCTGTAAAATCAGTGGATGAGATCAATAATTTTGAAACGCTGAAAAAAGTTGCGGACGGAATCCAGAAACACAAAGATGAATTGGGGGTGGAAGGTGCATTTACATCCGCAGGTATGGATTCTTCTTCTGACTGGAGATTTAAGACACATCTGGCAAATCTTCCAATCTATTATGAATATAAAGATGAGGGCATTACATCCACAGATGCGATTAAAGGAACCTATCTGGAAAACTATAAGAACATATGGGATTTATATATTACAGATTCTACCTGTGAACCGTCTATGATCTCCTCTAAGACGGCAGAGGACGCAAGCTCCGAATTTGCACTTGGAGAGGCTGTATTTTATCAGAATGGAACCTGGGCATACAACGACATCAAGGATATGGAAGTTGCCGATGAGGACATGGGAATGCTTCCGATTTACATCGGTGCCAAAGGAGAAGAAGAGCAGGGACTTTGCACGGGATCTGAGAACTACTGGTGTGTGAATAAAAATGCTTCAGAAGAAGACATTCAGGCAACTCTGAATTTCCTGCAGTGGGTTGTGGAAAGTGATGAGGGACGCGATATGCTTGCAAATACGATGGGATTTGTGACACCGTTCACCACATTTGAAGACTATCTGCCGTCAAATCCTCTGGTGCAGGCAAATGAGGAATATAACAAGGCAGGCAAGACACCTGTAAGCTGGAACTTTACGACAATGCCTTCTGAAAACTGGAAAAACAATGTAGGCTCTGCACTTCTTGAATATGCACAGGGAACTGGAAAATGGGATGCAGTGGAAACTGCATTTGTAGATGGATGGGCAACTGAGTATCAGGCAGCGCATGCGGAATAAAAACATAGATTTGAGGCGGACGGCAAACCGTCCGCCTTTTCCATCAAGAGGAAGGAGAGAGGGACATGCAAAAAGCAATAAAACGATATTTCCCTGTTTTTGTACTGCCCACGATGATCGCATTTACCATTGGGTTTATCGCGCCGTTTTTACTGGGTATTTATCTTTCGTTCTGTAAATTTACAACCGTGACAGACGCCAGATTTATCGGGCTTGAGAATTATGGAAAGGTATTTCAGGATCCTACATTTTTACACTCTCTGTGGTATACCGTGCTGTTTACAGTACTTTCCATGTTATTGATCAATGTACTGGCATTTGCGGTGGCGTTGGTATTGACAAAACCAGTACGCGGGAAAAATATTTTTCGGACTGTATTTTTTATGCCGAATTTGATCGGTGGAATTATTCTGGGATATATCTGGCAGCTTCTGTTAAACGGAGTGCTTGCACATTGGGGAAAAACACTTACATATTCCGGGACCTACGGGTTGATGGGAATGATCATTCTGGTGTGCTGGCAACAGATTGGATATATGATGATCATCTACATTTCCGGCATTCAGAATATTCCCGGAGAGCTGATCGAAGCGGCGAAGATTGATGGAGCCAACTCCTGGCAGGTACTTCGCAAGGTCATTATTCCGATGGTGATGCCGTCGATCACGATTTGTACATTTTTAACGTTAACAAACGGTTTCAAGTTATTTGACCAGAACCTGGCACTGACCAATGGTGCACCTTCGAAAATGTCAGAACTTCTGGCGCTCAATATCTTCAATACGTTCTATGGAAGAGCCGGTTATGAAGGTGTTGGTCAGGCGAAGGCAGTGATCTTCTTTCTGATCGTTGGTCTGGTTGCCGTGATTCAGAATCGCATGACAAGATCAAAGGAGGTGCAGCAGTAGTGAACAAAAAATTAAAACATGGCTGGCTGGTTACGCTGATCTTCTCTGTTATCAGCCTGCTGTACTTATATCCGATCATTCTTGTTGTGATCAACTCATTCAAGAAAAAAGCATACATCAGCCGGGTGCCATTTGATCTGCCAAAAGACAATATGTTTGTAGGATTGGAAAATTATATCCGCGGAATCGAGCAGACAAAGTTTTTTGAGGCATTTGGTTGGAGTCTGTTTATCACCGTGGGCGGAGTTGCAGTCATTATCCTGTGCTGTTCCATGTGTGCATGGTTTATCAGCCGGGTGAATACATGGTGGACAAAACTGATCTATATGCTTTGTCTGTTTGCCATGGTGGTGCCGTTTCAGATGGAAATGTACACTTTGTCCAAGATTGCAAATATGCTCAGACTCAATACTCCATGGGGGCTGATCTTCATCTATCTGGGGTTTGGTGCCGGGCTGGCGGTATTTATGTTTACCGGATTTATGAAGTCCATTCCACTGGAGATCGAAGAGGCGGCAATGATTGATGGATGTACTCCGATCCAGACTTTTTTCAAGGTGGTCCTGCCAATCTCAAAACCGACTTGCATTACGGTAATGATTCTGCAGGCAATGTGGATCTGGAATGATTATCTGCTTCCGTCTCTGGTGCTGGATACGAAGAAATACCGGACGATTCCGATCGCAGTACAGTATTTAAAAGGTGGATATGGATCTGTGGATATGGGAGCCATGATGGGAGCGCTGGTACTTTCTATCATCCCGATTGTAATCTTTTATCTGTGCTGCCAAAAACATATTATAGAAGGTGTCGTGGCAGGAGCTGTGAAGGGATAAGGCTTGTAAGAAAAAAGGGAATGGATTAAAATAAAGAGGACAGATCAATAAAAAATCTGCCATGCAGCCAACAGAGGGGCATGGCGGATTTTTTGGCATGTATCAGAGGAGGGACGGACATGATCACGATATTGATTGCAGATGACGAAAAACTGGAGAGAAACGGGATCAAGTTTCTGCTGAAACGAGAGCAGGAAGAACTGGAGATTTTAGAGGCAATAAACGGGAAAGATGCAGCGGGGATTTTGCAGAAAAAACAGGTGGATATTTTGTTTTCGGATATCAAAATGCCTTATATGACAGGGCTCGAACTGGCGAAAGCTGCACGGGAGTTGCAGCCGGAGATCGAGATAGTGATTTTTAGCGGATACAATGATTTTTCTTATGCGAAGGAGGCGCTGCATTACGGAGTAGTCGATTATGTGCTAAAGCCGGTAGATCCGGGAGAGTTTCATAAGACGTATTGTTCTGTGAGAGATCATATTCTGGAGAAGAATACGCAGAAAGGAGAAATTGCAAGGCAGCAGGATGATCTGGGAAAATATTTTCTGCAGAATTTTTTGTATGACGGCAAAGAAGAAAACGGGACAAAAGCTGCGGAGCTTTTATGTCAGGATGGAGGGCAGTATACTCATATGATCCTGGCAGGCGGCGAGGACTGCTTTTTTGAAGTGGATGAAGAAAAGCTTTTGGGTCAGCTCAGAGAGCACATGTCCCGTCAGTTCCTTTATCTGAATGTGGCAGCAAATGAGTCCTTATTTCTGTTTCAGGAAAGATATGCAGATTATGAGACAGTGGCAAAAGAGTTATATCAGTTTTTTAAGAATAAGTACGATGAGGAGTGCTATTTGGCAGTAAGTGAAGAAATTACAGACTGGAAGGAACTTCCTGAAGTATTTTCCGGTTTAGAGGAGGTACTGGCAGAAAAATTTTATCAGCCCAGGCAGAAGATTTTCTTTGCAGGGGAAGTGCAGGAGACCAGAGAAATGGATGAGGCAGAAGAATCTCAGGTCCTGAATAATATCAAAGAGGACATTCAATATAAAGACAGTATCCATCTACGGCAGGATTTTCAGAAGCTGGAGAGAAAATATAGAGAAAGTATGAAATTTTCAGAGATGTATGTGAAATTTGTATTTTCTAATATTGTCAAAGATATTTATGAGGAGATCAATCCAGGAGATGTGAAAGCATTGTCAAAAATGATCGACAGGCTGTACCGCTGCAGGAAAATTGAAGATGTACTGGCAATTACAGAACAGGTAGTCTGTGAACTGGAGAAATTTGTACAGGAGCAGAACAAAGGATTTCGGAATGAAGTTATGAAAGTGAAACAGTACATTCACCATCATTATGCAGAAAATCTCAATGTAGAGAATCTGGCAAGGCAAGTCTATCTCTCCCCGGGATATTTAAGTGTTGTATTCAAGGAGGAGACCGGAGTCAATCTGAACCGTTATGTCCGGGATATCCGGATGAAGAAATCCAGGGAGCTTCTGGAAAATACCAGTATGAAGATCTCACAGATCGCAAAAGAGGTTGGATTTTCCAATAATTCTTATTTCTGCAGGAGCTTCCGGGAGTATTTTGGCAGCACACCGGAGTATTGCAGGAAAGGGAGTATGAGTGATGAAGAAGCTTCTTTATCGGTTTCATAATTTTAAATATCGATATAAGCTGATGATCCTGATTTTGACCGCTGGGATCATTCCGACACTGATCGTGACATGCTATATGCAGATGGGAATGATGAACACGCTCAAGGAGCGGGAAATGGAAAATATGCAGGAGTCTTTAAAACAGGCAGTCGATGCAATAGACAATCAGGCGCAGATTTATGAAAATCTGATTGATTATCTGTCTTATTCGGGAGACCTCAGGAAAGTGCTGAAAATGGAACGTGCATCAGATTTTAATACATATCTGAAGTATACTCAGGTGGCAGATCCGTTGTTGAATATGCCGCAGGTGTATCACAAAGAAATTAAAGGGATCACGCTGTATGCGGATAATATTCAGGTTGCCCATGGAAGTACACTGGCTCCTTTGTCGGAGATTCAGGGAGAAAACTGGTATCCCAGAAACAACAGAAGTCTGATTCGCTGGTATGTACAGACTGGAAGTCAGAATAAAGTGATTGTAGCCCGAAAGTTTTATGACGGGAGCAGTGAGATAAATGCTGTGCTGAAGATCACACTGGATTATAATAAATTGTTCGAACCGTTTGAAAAAATCATGGAATCTGATTTTGCCGGAATTGTCTGGGATGAAAACGGCAATGTCGTGTATTCCTGCAATAAAATTCCCGCTAAATATAAGACCGGGAAGGTGGATACAATTTCGGAAGTACAGAAAAGTTTTTCCAGTGTGACAAAGGAGATGGAAGGGAATCAGTGGAAATTCTGTTATTTTTGTCCTACGGATACGATTATGGAATCGGCAAGATATTTGATGTTGAAAAATCTGCCGCTTCTGACAGCCTGTATTCTGCTGATAGGAATCTTAAGCTATTTCTTTTCCAGACGTCTGGTCTGTAAGCTGGAACAGCTGACGGAAAATATGAATCAGATCCACAGTGGAATCCGGGAAGTGACCGTACAAAGTGATTCCAAAGATGAGATTGGTGTGCTCATTCGTACTTTCCGGCGTATGATGGATGAGATCAATAAACTGATCTCAGAAGTATATGAAGCGAAAATTGTGTTACAAAGGACAGAGATGAGGGCATTGCAGGCGCAGATCAACCCCCATTTCCTGTACAATTCACTCTCAATTATCAACTGGAAGGCAATCGAAGCAGATGAACAGGAGATCAGTAAGGTGACACTGGCATTGTCTACCTATTATCGGACCAGTCTGAACCGGGGGGAGACAATGACGACAGTAGTAAGCGAGATGGAGAATATCCGTGCATATCTGAAAATCCAGCTGATTATGCACGATAATAGTTTCCGGGTGGAGGAAGTTTATGATAATACAATAGGAAGTTGTGAGATCCCGAAACTCATTTTGCAGCCATTGGTGGAAAATGCGATCGATCATGGGCTGGATGTGTCGGAAAAGATCGAAAAAGTATTGCGGATAAAGGTTGTGCATGATGAGCTGTTTTTATATTTTATGGTGGAAGATAACGGAAACGGAATGACAGAGGAAAAAGCGAGTCAAATCGTGACATATCGATCCAAAGGGTATGGTGTGCGCAATGTCAATGAACGGATCGTGCTTCTCTATGGAGAAGAAAATAAAATCCGGGTGGAGAGTAAAGAAGGAGAAGGAACCAGAGTATGCATACGGATTCCAAAGAAGAAGGAGAACGGACATGAGAAACAGGAAACAAAAAATTAAATACATACTGCTGTTATGTATGTTCTCGATGTTCCTGATCGCTTCCTGCAAAAGATCGGAAACCGGTAAGACGGTGGAATCGAAAGAGGTGATAAACGCACAGTGGGAAAATGCAGCACACACACCGTATGGGAAATATCCCGAGCTTGTTACTTATACACTGGGGAAAATCGTTGGATCTAATAATGCAAACCTGCCTGTGAAGGCGACTTATGAGGATAATGCCTACACACGATACTTGAAAGAACGGTTGAATATTCAAAACGAAGATGTTCTGGAAGGGGAAAATACCGATTCTTATGAGGAGGCCGTTCAGATTTTGATGGAAGATCAGCAGCTGCCGGATCTGTTGGTGGTAAAAGGCAGGGAGACAGTCAAAGAACTGGTCAGGCGTGGGATGGTCGAAGATCTTACCACAGTATATGAAGAATGTACCACAGAAAGGATCAAGGAAATGTATCAAAGCTACGGAGAAGCACTTCTGGAATCGGCTACATTTGACGGCAGACTCTACGCACTTCCGGATGCAGAGATAGATCATGGAGCTTCTCTTTTGTGGCTGCGCAAGGACTGGATGGAACGGTTGGGACTTTCCGATCCTGTAACGCTGGAGGAAGGGATGGAGATTATCCGGCAGTTTGTGAAAGCTGATATGGCAGGAAATCAAGAGACGGTGGGGGTGGCAGGAAGTACGGATTTGGTTTCTGAAAACAGCGGAACCTATGGGCTGGATGCTGTTTTTGACCAGTATCATGCAAAACCGAGCCAGTGGATTTTGAACGATCAGGGGAATGTGGTGTATGGTTCTGTGACAGAAGAGACAAAACAGGCGCTGATCTATCTGCATCAGCTTTATGTAGAAGGAATTCTGGACTCCAACTTTCTGCTGCGGCAGCAGGAAAATCTGGATACACTTCTTAAAGAAGGAAAGTGCGGGGCTATTTTCGGATACTGGTGGGCACCGAACAATCCACTGAGTTTATCTTATAGTGCGGACAGAACTGCAAAATGGCAGCCGTATCTGCTGACTGGAAATGCAGCGACCAGGACACGTACATTTCAATCCTATGAAGACTGTCTGTATGTGGTGGTAAGAAAGGGATATGAGCATCCGGAGATCGTGGGGAAATATGTGAGTACACTGTTTGATTATGGTCGTTTTGAAGATCAGAAGCAGTCCGATGAAATCAATGAATATTTTTCTTTGAATGTGGATCCGACAGCAAGACCGTTGAATATCAATGTAGACTACTGGGATGCGATCTACAGAGTGCAGCAAAATATACAGGATGTTCTGGATGGAAAAACGCAGCAGAGCAAATTGAACGGATTAGAAGCTGCTTATTATAAAATCTGTAAGTCATTCCTTACAGGAGATGTGACCACGTCGAATGCATGGGCAGCATACACTTCGCGGATACAGGCAACGGGACTTTTGACGAAAGAGAATCTGGATGAAAATCAACCGCCTCTTTCGTTAGGCAGTCAGGAAATCAAAATCCCGGAAGAACTGCTGGAAGAAGAGAAGAATACATTTCTGCAGATCATAGTGGGAGAAAAGCCGCCTGAATATTTTGATACGTTCGTAAAGAAGTGGTATGAAAACGGCGGAAAAGCGCTCACACAGCAGGCGGATGACTCTTATAAAGAAACGATGAAATAGTTATAAACGCCAATATCTAGTTTTTGAAGGGAAACCTGCATACTAGATGTTGGTGTTTTTCATTGACATTCAAAAATGTGGGTGATACACTAAATACAGCGTTTAGCTGCAGAAAGGAGAGGTACGAAACATGTATCAAGTCACAAAAAGGGACGGAGAAATAACAGAATTTAATCTGACCAAGATCAGCGAGGCGATACGAAAAGCGTTTGAAGCCAGAGAAAAAGAGTATAATCAGGACATTATTGATTTGTTGGCACTGAAGGTGACCGCAGATTTTGAACCGAAGATAAAAGAACATAAAATTGCAGTGGAGGACATTCAGGACAGTGTAGAGTCTGTTCTGATCAAAGCAGGATACGCAGATGTTGCGAAGGGATATATCCTGTACCGCAAGCAGAGAGAAAAAATCCGAAATCTGAATTCTACACTTTTGGATTACAAAGAGATTGTAGACAGTTATGTGAAGGTGACAGACTGGCGCGTTAAGGAGAATTCTACCGTGACGTATTCTGTTGGGGGTCTGATCCTGAGTAATTCCGGTGCGATCACAGCCAATTACTGGCTGTCAGAAATTTACGATGAGGAGATTGGAAAAGCACACAAGAATGCGGATATTCATATCCACGATCTTTCTATGCTGACCGGATATTGTGCAGGCTGGTCTTTAAAACAGCTGATACAGGAAGGTCTGGGGGGTGTGACGGGCAGGATCACATCTGCTCCGGCGAAGCATTTGAGCGTTTTGTGCAATCAGATGGTAAATTTTCTGGGGATCATGCAGAATGAGTGGGCAGGCGCGCAGGCATTTTCTTCATTTGACACTTATCTCGCACCGTTTGTAAAGGCAGATCATCTGACATATCGGGAAGTGAAAAAATGCATCGAATCTTTCATTTTCGGGGTGAACATTCCGTCCAGATGGGGAACACAGGCGCCGTTTTCCAATATTACACTGGACTGGACGGTTCCGAATGACCTGGCGAATCTGCCTGCGATCGTAGGCGGGAAAGAACAGGACTTTACCTATGGAGACTGTAAAGAAGAAATGGATATGATCAATCGGGCATTTATTGAGACGATGATCGAGGGAGATGCACAGGGAAGAGGATTCCAGTATCCGATCCCGACGTATTCCATCACGAAAGATTTTGACTGGTCGGATACGGAGAACAACCGTCTGCTGTTTGAGATGACCGCAAAATACGGAACACCGTATTTTTCCAATTATATCAACAGTGATATGGAGCCAAGCGATGTGCGCAGTATGTGCTGTCGTCTTCGTCTGGATCTGCGGGAGCTGCGTAAGAAATCCGGTGGATTTTTCGGAAGTGGAGAGAGTACAGGTTCCGTTGGTGTTGTGACGATCAATATGCCGAGAATTGCATATTTATCGAAAAATGAGGAAGAATTTTACGAGAGACTTGATAAAATGATGGATATTGCCGCAAGATCACTTCATATCAAACGAGTGGTGATTTCCAGACTTCTGGATGAAGGGCTGTATCCGTATACAAAGAGATACCTGGGAAGTTTTGATAACCATTTCTCTACGATCGGGCTCATCGGAATGAATGAGGCAGGACTGAATGCAAAATGGATACGTAAAGATCTGACACATCCGGAAACGCAGAAGTTTACAAAAGATGTTCTGAATCACATGAGAGAGCGGCTGTCCGACTATCAGGAAGAATACGGTGATCTGTATAACCTGGAGGCAACTCCGGCAGAATCTACCACATACCGCCTGGCAAAACATGATGTGGAGCAGTTCCCGGATATCATCACAGCAGCAGAGGACTGCGGAACACCATATTATACAAACAGCTCTCATCTGCCGGTTGGCTATACGGAGGATGTGTTTGCCGCACTGGATATTCAGGATGAGCTGCAGACACTGTATACATCAGGAACGGTATTCCATACATTCCTGGGAGAAAAACTTCCGGACTGGAAGTCAGCGGCAGCTCTGGTCAGAAAAATCGCAGAGAATTATAAGCTGCCGTATTATACAATGTCACCGACGTATTCGATCTGTAAGAATCACGGATATCTGTCCGGAGAGCAGTATACCTGCCCGATCTGCGGAGAGGAGACAGAAGTATACAGCAGGATTACAGGATATTATCGTCCGGTTAAAAACTGGAATGACGGGAAACTACAGGAATTTAAAGAGCGAAAAGTGTATGATGTAGAACACTCTCATGTGAAGCAGGAGACTTTCAGGGAGACAGAACAGGAAGAAGAACAGCGTATTTTCGAAGAGGTGAATACAGAGGAAGGAAAAGTACTTCTTTTTACAACGAAGACCTGTCCGAACTGTAAGCTTGCAAAAGATTCCCTGGAAAAAGCGAATATTTCTTATGAAGTAGTTGATGCGGGAGAGAATGAAGAGCTGGTTAGAAAATATGGCGTCATGCAGGCGCCGACACTGATCGTGATCAAAGAAGAAGGTGTACAGAAACTTGCAAATGCGTCCAATATCCGGGCATTTGCAGAAAAACGATAGAAAAATAGAAAACGGAGGAACTCGATATGTATGATATTGGAATTATCGGAGGGGGGACAGCAGGTCTGACAGCAGCTATCTATGGACAGCGTGCAGGAAAACGGACTCTGGTGATCGAAGGACTGAATTTTGGAGGACAGATTGTAAATTCACCGAAAGTAGAGAATTATCCGGGATTGGAGAGTATCAGCGGAAGTCAGTATTCTATGAATCTGCTGAATCAGGCGATGAAGCTGGGAGCAGAGACTGCTTCCGAGCGTGTAAAAGAAGTACGTGAGGAAGACGGGATCAAAATCATCGTGACAGACCAGAAAGAATATCCATGTAAGGCCGTGATCCTTGCAACAGGAGTGGCTCACCGGCATCTGGGGATCCCACAGGAGGAGGCGCTTGCCGGTTCCGGCGTTTCTTATTGTGCGACCTGTGACGGCGCATTTTTCCGCGGGAAAGATGTAGCAGTGATCGGTGGAGGAAATACCGCTCTGCAGGATGCAGAATTCCTTTCGAATTACTGCAATAAAGTATATGTGGTACATCGCCGGGATGAATTCCGTGGGGAAAGCAATCTGGTAGACGTACTGAAAGAAAAAGACAATGTAGAGTTTGTTTTGGATTCCATAGTCAAAGATATTGAAGGCAAATTCATGGTAGAAAGATTGTTCCTGCGTAATAAAAAGACAGGAGAAGACTTCCATATTCCGGTATCCGGTGTTTTTGTAGCAATCGGTCAGATTCCGCAGAATGAAATCTTTGACGGTCTGGTACGCCTGGATGAAAATGGATTTATTCTGGCATCTGAGGACTGTATGACATCTCATCCGGGAATCTTTGCAGCCGGGGACTGCCGGACCAAAGAAGTGCGCCAGCTGACAACAGCGGCGGCAGACGGAAGTGTGGCGGCGTTGGCAGCATGTAAATATATTTCTATGAATTTTTAAGGTGATTAAGAAAATCAAAAAAATGAAATAGGAGGACAGCCTGTCTTGTGTACATATTGAGAAGAATGTGTATGCAGGGACAGGCTGTTTATTTTTGCTGTTCCATAAAGTCCTTTGTAAAGGTGATAAATTTTTCGGTGCTGCTGTTCAGATATTTGCCTTTTTGCCATACGAGTCCGATTTCCTGTGTGATTGTCGGCGTGATAGGGATCCCCTTGATTCCGTGCATATTTTTGAGGAGCGAGGAGTAGAGGATAGCTCCGCCCAGATTTTTCTGGACAAAAGCCTGAATGGTGTAAAGCTGGCTGGCATTTAATATTACATGAGGTTTTACTTTGATCGAGTCAAAAATTGAGAGCAGAGTCTGATTTTGAACAGAATCTGTATTGTACATGATCAATGGTTCATCTTTTAACATTTCGACCGATACACTTTTTTCTTTTACCAGTGGATGCTCCCTGGAAACACAGAACACAAGCTGGTCAGAAAGAAGCTGACAGGAATTCAGTTTGTTGGTTTCATAAAAGTTGAGATTGACAAGTGCCAGATCCAGAGTATCTTCGAGTACCAGATTTGCCGCACGGACAGACCCGTATTCAAAAAGTTCGACTGGAGTATCAGGATATTTTTTGTAAAAGGCGGTCAGCATATCCGGGAAAAAGACAGTGCTCAAAAGCGGCGGAATACCGATGCGGATCGGTGCAACCTGCTTTCCAAGATCGTAAAGCTTTGAAGTTGTCTCATGAATATTGTCCAGAAGCACACTGGCTTTCTGATAAAATGCTTCCCCTTCTTTTGTCAGAACGATATGGTTCTTTGTCCGGCTGAACAGGCTGACGGAAAATTCTTTTTCCAGTTCTCTGATTGCGTTCGAAATCGCGGGCTGTGTGACATAGAGTTTCTGTGCAGCCTGTGTGATACTGTGGTAGCGACAGACGGCACAAAAGTATTCTAACTGAATGATCTTCATTGGCAGTTTCCCCATTTCTTTCTTGTCTTCTAAAATATCAAAGATTTTTTCTTACTATGATTTTGTTCAAAATCATCAAAACAGCAGTCTTTGCTTCTCATAATTATACCATAATTTTTGTCGGAAATGCTTAAATGTGCAGAGTATCATAATCTTTTTTTATAGCGGTATCATTTTAAGTAAATGTACAACTATCTATACAATTTCTATAATGAAACCATAGCAGACAGCGCTGTGGTGTGAATAGAAAAATGGATTGGAGGAAAACAAATGAGTCCGTCAACAATAACACTTTTGTTTCTCCTGTTTGCGGTAGTTATGTTTGTTCTTGAAAAGATACCACTTGGGGTGACTTCGATGATCGTCTGTATTGGATTGACTGTTACAGGCGTGCTGGATGTGCAGACTGCATTTGCGGGATTTATTGACAGCAATGTGATTCTGTTTGTAGCAATGTTCATTGTAGGAGGAGCATTATTTGAAACAGGAATGGCAAACAAGATCGGAGGCATTGTAACCCGGTTTGCCAAAACAGAACGTATGCTGATCGTTGCGATCATGGTGATCGTAGGTTTGATGAGCGGGGTGCTTTCAAATACAGGCACAGCAGCAGTATTGATTCCGGTTGTTATCGGAATTGCAGCAAAATCAGGGTACAAAAGATCAAAATTACTGATGCCGCTTGTGTTTGCGGCAGCCATGGGAGGGAATCTTTCCCTGATCGGGGCACCAGGCAATATGATCGCACAGAGTGCTCTTGAAAAAATAAATTTGAAATTCGGTTTCTTCGAATATGCCATTGTAGGGATGCCGATCCTGATTGCAGGAATTTTATTTTATGCAACCATAGGATATAAACTACTTCCGGAATGTGATCCGAAAGAAGAGGTGACATTCGATACAAAAAAAGATTTTGATCAAGTGCCAAAATGGAAACAGTGGATGTCACTGATCATTCTGGTGCTGACTTTGCTGGCCATGATTTTTGAAGAGCGGATAGGGATTGATTTGTGTATTTCCGGAGGAATCGGAGCATTGCTGCTGATTCTGAGCGGAGTGATCTCTGAAAGAGATGCGTTAAAATCCATTGATCTGAAAACAATTTTCCTGTTTGGGGGTACCTTATCTCTTGCAGCGGCACTTCAGAAGACCGGAGCGGGAGAGATGATCGCAGAAAAAGTAATTGGCGCGCTTGGCGCGGATCCATCACCATATCTTTTGACACTGGTTGTATTTTTGCTGTGCTGTGTAATGACTAACTTTATGTCAAATACGGCAACCACAGCGTTGCTGGTTCCAATCTGCTTATCTATTGCACAGAGAATCGGAGCAGATCCGAGAGCGGTATTAATGGCATGCGTGATCGGAGGTTCCTGTGCTTATGCAACCCCGATCGGAATGCCCGCAAATACTATGGTTGTGGGAGTCGGCGGTTATCGCTTTATGGATTTTGTAAAAGCAGGATTTCCATTGATTATCATAGCAACGGTTGTGAGTATGATCATCCTTCCGATTGCATTTCCATTCTTTCCATAAAAGGATGATGATAATTGTGAAAATAAACAGCATCTGATTATAGATGTAAAAAATCAAAGGAGGCAGAAACATGAGTAAGAAAGAACAAGTAGAGCAGCTTACGGATTATATGGCAAATTTTGTGTCATATATCGCAAAAGTGCTGCCGGATGATATTATTGCAAAGTTGGATGAACTGGCAGAAAAAGAGGACAGTCCGCTTTCAAAAGTCATCTATGAGACAATGAAGAAAAATCAGGTACTGGCAAAAGAATTGAACAGACCAAGCTGTCAGGATACGGGTGTATTACAGTTCTGGGTAAAATGTGGAACAAATTTTCCGTTGATTGGGGAATTGGAGACACTTTTAAAAGAAGCTGTTATAAAATCGACAGTGGAAGCACCGCTTCGCCATAACAGCGTGGAAACATTTGACGAGTACAATACAGGCAAAAATGTCGGAAAAGGAACACCGACAGTATTCTGGGATATTGTACCAGACAGTGATCGGTGCGAGATTTATACTTACATGGCAGGCGGCGGATGCACACTTCCGGGGAAAGCCATGGTGCTGATGCCGGGAGAGGGATACGAAGGAGTTACAAAATTTGTAATGGATGTCATGACCTCTTATGGCCTGAATGCATGTCCTCCGCTTCTGGTCGGTGTGGGTGTGGCAACATCTGTTGAGACAGCAGCACTGCTTTCCAAAAAGGCATTGATGAGACCGCTGGGAAGCCATAATGAGAATGAGCGCGCGGCAGAGATGGAAACGCTGCTTGAAGACGGGATCAATGCAATCGGACTCGGACCGCAGGGAATGGGCGGCAAGTATTCCGTAATGGGGGTACATATTGAAAACACAGCCAGACATCCATCTACAATCGGTGTCGCCGTGAATGTTGGCTGCTGGTCTCACAGACGTGGACACATTATTTTTGATAAGGATCTCAATTACACGATCACAACACATTCGGGGGTGACTTTATAATGTTGGAAATCAAAGATGGAAAGAAAATTTTAACAACACCGATATCTGCTGAGGATCTGGCAGATATCCATATCGGAGATATTATTTATCTGAACGGAAGTATGACAACCTGTCGTGATGTGGCACACAGACGGCTTGTTGAGGGTGGTAGAGAGCTTCCCGTAAATGTAAAAGACGCTGCAATCTTTCATGCAGGACCGATCATCCGGCCTCTTGCGGATGACAAGTTTGAAATGGTATCTGTTGGTCCCACAACCAGTATGCGTATGGAGAAATTCGAAAAAGAATTTGTGGAACAGACCGGTGTGAAAGTGATCATCGGAAAAGGAGGCATGGGTCCAAACACTGAGTATGCATGTAAAAACTATAAGGCGATTCATTGTGTGTTCCCTGCCGGAAATGCAGTGGTAGCTGCCGCGGAAGTGGAAGAAATTGTAGATGCACAGTGGAGAGATCTGGGAATGCCGGAAACCTTATGGCATTGCCGCGTAAAAGAATTTGGGCCTCTGATCGTATCGATTGATACAGACGGACGAAATTTGTTTGAAGAAAATAAAGTTGTTTTCAATGAAAGAAAAGAGAAAGCAATTCAGGAAATCTGCAAACATGTAAGCTATATCAAATAGCACGAAAATCAAAATAAAACCAAAATATTGCCAAAATGATCATGCAGAGAACAGGCTCCCACTTTCTTTGTATGGTCATTTTTTTGTATCTTTTTCACAAACTCACAATTTCTTGCATTTTAAAAGATATTATTATAAAATAACTATATGTGTTTCCGTGGATGAGCAAGAAATGGAGTATTCTTAAATTTTATATCCAACGGAGCAGGATGATATCGGGGGAAAGAAACTATGAGTGAGAATTATAAACAGCGTTCGATCCTGGAGATTATGAATGACGTGCTCGGTACGATACGCGATTACTACGATTCAGAATATGTGTATTATATCGAGAGAGATGAAGAAGAGATTCTTACAATCTATGAGTGGTGTGCTGAATTTGTACCGTGGCAGCGGGATAAGATCAAGATGCTTGATAAAGAGCAGTGGCCGCGGTGGATCCGACAGGATATCACGGATACGACAGAAGCAGACTACAGTGTTTCTCAGCCATTGGAAGACGGAATTACGGCAGTTCTTGCAGCGGTAGGGGTACACAGAGGCGGATGTGAGATTTCTTTTATGAGGTCTCTCCTTCCATATATTTCACAGTCTATTCTTTTGCAGAAGATGCAGAAGCAGCAGGAATATCTGAGTTATCATGATGATCTGACTGGTTTGATGAACCGGAACAGCTTTGTCAGATATATGTCGGACGTACAGAAAAAAGAGCACAAGTCACTGGGAGCAGTATCTGTGGACATCAATGGATTGAAGAACTTTAACCGGGAATTTGGACATGAATATGGGGATGAGGTTGTAATCCGTGTAGGTGAAGTGCTGGAGGAGCATTTCCGCAGCTCTCTGGTGTTCCGAATGACCGGAGATGAGTATCTGGTAGCGGTAGAGGATGCGACATATGATACATTTATCAAAAGTGTGAACGACGCTCATCATAAACTTGATAATATCAGTCTTGGACTGGTCTCTGTCGGTTATGCCTGGGAGAAAGTGGATATTGATGCAGAAAAGCTGATCGGCCGCGCAGAAGGTATGATGCGTGAAGAGAAGCAGAAGTATTATAAGAATTTGAAAAAAGGGCATCATGAGCCTATCATCAAACAGGATCTGCTCAGCGATATAGAGAATGGCAATTTTATTGTCTGTCTGGTTCCGAAAGTGGATGTCGATACTGAGGAAGTAGTCGGAGCAGAAGCAGTGGTACGCTATCACCATAAAGATCTGGGTATTATGAATCCGGGAAAATATCTGACACTTCTGGAGGAGACCAAGCTGTCTCATTATCTGGATCTGTATGTGTTTGAAGAAGTATGTAAGACGCTGCGCAGATGGGAGACGGAAGATTTGCCGATGATCCCAATCGCTGTAAATTTTGCGGGAGCAACGCTCAGACAGATAGATGTAGCAGAAAAAATGACAGCTCTGATCGAGAAGTATCATGTGTCCTGTGAGTATCTGGAAGTAGAAGTTTCAGAGTCTTACAGTGATATGAATCAGGAGATGCTTGCAGAGACGAGTAATAAGATTCGAAAGAGCAATGTGCGGGTGATTTTGGACCACTTCGGAGCAAAAGAATCCACAGTAGCGATTCTGACGATCATGGAATTTGACGGATTGAAGATAGATAAAAGTATCGTGACCAATATTGTAGGCAACGGCCGAAGCCAGAGTGTGGCAAAAGCAGTAACAGATGCCTGCTGTCAGCTGGGAGTACCGGTTTCAGCAAGTGGTGTGGAGACAAGAGACCAGCTGAATGTATTGAAAGAACTTGGCTGCAGCTGTGTACAGGGAAGCCTGTTTAACAAGCCGATCACGATTGATACATTTGAAGTCCGTTACCTGAAAGGATAAGAGTATGATACGTACCTGGCTTGCAGATATCAGAGCACTGTATGATGAGGAATGTTATCAGAAATATTTTGCAGCACTTCCTGCGTTTCGACAAGAGAAAGCAAGGAAGCTGTTGTTTCAGAAAGACAGGGCTCAGAGTGCAGGGGCATGGCTTTTATTGGAGGAGATCAGAAAGCGGTACAAAATTTCCGACCGGGCAGTTTACAATCTTTCGCATTCCGGGGATTATGTGCTGTGCTCGATCGACACTGATGCAAGAGAGGGCGTACAGCTTGGATGTGATATTGAGAAAGTCCAAAAGGCCAGAATGGAGTTAGCAAAACGTTTTTTTTGCCGCAGTGAATATGAAGATATTTTCAGATGTGATTCAAAAGAGGCAAGAGCGGAAAAGTTCTGCAGATACTGGGTACTAAAAGAAAGTTTCATGAAAGCGACCAGAAAGGGAATGGCACTGAAGATGTCATCGTTTGAGATCCTGCTTTCGAATCCACCCAGGCTGATAAAAAAGCCGGAGGAGTTTGAAGAGACATATTATTATCGTGAGTACCCTCTGGAAGGATTTCCTTATCGAATCGCAGTCTGTTCGAACGATTCAGAGTTAGATTCTAGAATACAAATGGAGTTAAAAGAAATATGGCAAGAGTAAATCGAAAAGCGAAAAAAATACTGATCACAGGGATGATCCTTGGAGCGGCAGCAGGGATTTTGCTCACATTTCTGGCAGCAAACAGTAAGATGCATGACAAAAATGATGAGATCAAAACTGTCAAGGCAAAGTATGAAAAAGAAGCGAAATCTTTGAAGAAGCAGCTGAAGGAAGCAAAGAATGAGCAAAAAGAAGTAAACCTGCAGTCAAATGAATGGAATCTGCTCCTGGTGAACAGTTCTTATCCGCTTGCAGCAGACTATTCACCGGAATTGACGGTTGTAGATGATGAAGATCATAAAGTAGACTCCCGGATTGTAGAGTCTGTAAATAAAATGCTTCAGGATGCGAAAACAGCGGGGATGAATCTGAAGATCATTTCAGCATACCGTTCGTATGATGATCAGAAGAATGTGTTCAATGATACCATGCAGTCATGGCTCAGTCAGGGATATTCGTATTTAGATTCTTACGATGAGACGAAAAAGTCTGTGGCAGTTCCGGGAACAAGTGAACATGCAACGGGTCTTGCACTGGATATCACATCTGAGTCGAACCAGACACTGGATGAGACACAGGCACAGACGCAAGAGCAGCAGTGGCTGATGAAGAACTGCCAGAATTATGGATTTATTCTGCGTTATCCGAAGGATAAGACAGATATAACCCAGTATATTTATGAGCCGTGGCATTACCGCTATGTGGGAGAAGAGGCTGCAAAGGCGATCATGAAAAAAGGAATTACGCTGGAAGAATATCTGGCACAGATACAAAAATAAACAGGAAGAGTTTTTATTTCGCAAGCCGGGATAGAAACTCTTTTCTTTCTATGGCGGAAAAACAGTCTTTGCGATTGACGCATAAAATGGGATTTGCTACAATGAGAGAAGTTGGGTGACGGGAAATAAAAATATTTCCTGTCTGATGTAAAAATCCGAGAAGGAGGAAGAGCATGGAAGATCTTACATTTGGAGAACAGGTCAAGGTAGTATTGAGCCGAAAAGGCATGACCATAAAGGAACTTGCGGAGATTATAGAAGAAAAGACCGGAATGAAAATGTCCAGACAGAATCTGACGCAGAGACTGGGAAGAGACAATTTTCAGGAGCAGGATATGCGGATGATCGCGTCGATCTTAGACTGTCCGTTTCAGCTGAGTATTTTAGGCGGAGAATCTGCTGAACTGACGCCTGCGGATCTGCGTACCGTAGAAGAGATGCGCAGAAAAGAAGGAAAATTAGAGGATGGAGAGCCGACACTTGAAGAGATGCAGATAGAGCTTCCGCTGGAAGAGTTAAAGCCACATGAGGAAGAAGAGAATCAGGAGCGTACCATCGAGGAGATCGCAAAGGATATTCCGATTTCTTCCGTGATGAAGCGGGCGGAAGAAGAGGATGCAAAACGAGAAGATCTGTCTGTGGGTGATATCAATCCATATACAGGTCATGAGTACCAGTCCAACAGTGTCAGAATGCATCCGAGCCGGATCGGATATGTTCAGGTATACGACAGAAGGACTCATAAGTGGAAAGATATGACAGAGTGGGCATTTCTTGGAGAGCAGGAGAGAAAGAAAGCGATGCTTGGAAGGGAGTATGTGCCGCCGGTTTATCTGGATTAAAAGGAGGCTGTCTATGGAGTGGAAGACCTTATTATCTGAAAAGCGGATGCGGGGATCCGGAAAGAAACAGCATGCGAAAAAATCGGATTTCCGCAGTGAGTTTGAAAAGGACTATCATCGGATCATAGGAAGTGCGTCATTTCGGAGACTGCAGGATAAGACGCAGGTATTTCCTCTGGATCAGAGTGATTTTGTACGGACAAGACTGACGCATTCTCTGGAAGTGTCTTCTCTTGCCAAGTCGCTGGGACAGAATATCGGTGAAGCAATCCTGGAGCGTGGAGCGGATCAAAAGTTTACCCGGAAGATGAAGGAGGATATTTCTCATATTCTGGAATGTGCCGGGCTGATCCATGATATCGGCAATCCGCCGTTCGGGCATTTCGGGGAGCTGGCGATCCGGGACTGGTTTTTGCGGAAGCTTCCCGAACTGCATTATAAGAGACAGACTCTGGATATGATATTGAGTCCGCAGATGAAAGAGGACTTCTATCATTTTGAGGGAAATGCACAGGCACTCCGACTGGTAACGAGACTTCATTATCTGGTGGATGAGTACGGGATGAATCTGACCTATGCACTGCTCAATACGATTATAAAATATCCGGTTTCGTCCACACAGGTCCATCCGGATTCCGGGAATATCAGAGAAAAGAAGATGGGATATTTTCTGGCAGATGAGAAGATATTTGAGGAGATCACGCAGGAGACGAAGACAGGGAACTGCCGTCATCCTCTGACCTATATTCTTGAGGCTGCGGATGATCTGGCTTATAAGACGGCAGATATCGAAGATGCATTTGTAAAAGGATTTCTGTCGTATCATGCGTTTAAAGAAGAACTCGTATGTCTGAATGAGCAATATCCCGATTCCGGGTTTGACGGAGTTTTAAAGCTGAAAGAACTGTATCAGAGAGGTCAGGAAAAGGGTGTTCAAAATCCGGAGGCTTATGCCATCAAGAACTGGATCATTCGCGCGCAGGGATTTCTGATCGACTGTGCGACAAAAGGATTTATGGATCACTATGAAGAAATCATGGCAGGGACGTTTCAAAGAGATCTCTTTCGCGGTACCTTTGGAGAAAAACTGATGGAATGTCTCGGCAATATCGCATACCGGTATGTATTCTCCTCCAGAGAAATTTACCGGATGGAAGTCAAAGAAGCAGTGATCCTGGACTTTTTGATGGAGCGTATGATTCAGGCTGTGTTGTACTATGATACCGACAGGGAGTTAAATGCCATTGACAGCCGGGTATTGTCATTTATTTCAGATAACTATAAAAAGGCTTACAGTTATCAGGCAGAAGGAAAGAGCGAGGCAGAGAAGCTGTATCTCCGCCTGCTTCTGGTGACAGACTATGTCTGTGGGATGACAGACAGCTATGCAAAGCGCCTGTATCAGGATATGAACGGGATTATTTAAGACAGCGGCACCAGTAGCCGAAGTCTTTATCCGTGCTGCATTCGTCTTCGGAGAGCGTCAGTTTTTGATGGTATTCTCTCGTAAACTGAGGAAATCCGAATAATTCGGCAGCATGTGCTTCACGGGGAGAATAAATACCGGGAACACCAAGCCACTGATGTCCGTCTTCTTCCAGCAAAAGAAGATGATGGTAGTTATGGTATCCATGCAGCAGAAAGCTGTTGTTGGCAAGCCGCCAGAATGGTTTTTGCAGGGAGGAGAGATCTTCATAACTGAGTTTGCGTATGCGGGAAGTCGGTTCGCAAGGTTGTGCGGTTTCTTCTGGCGGCTCGCACATTTTTTCTTCTGCAAGGACAGATGGGGCTTCAGGCTCTGGAGCCGGTATAGATTCTGATTCCGGGTCCGGCTCCTGGCAGGGGGCGGGTTCCATCCAGTCAGTCAGAAGGTTTACAGAAAATGGCCGGTTGCCTGTAGAAGCGGCGAAATATCTGCCGTCTGCGGTTTGCAGAAGAAAACCATGGAGCTTCGCTAATGTCAGATTCGGTGGAAAGTCAGCTTCTGAAAGTGTGACACGATAGGATACACACTGATTTTGTGTGGGAAGCTCTGCCACAGTTTTTTTCCGGGGTTTGTCTTTCTCGAAAAAGAACATGGACAGAGGAAGTTTTTCCTGTGATGCAGCAGGAATCTGCCGGATGGAGATCTGGAGATGACAGGACTGAAAAGTCTGCGTCAGTTTTAAAAAGCCTACATTTCGGATTTTTTTGTCCGCTTGATATTCATAGAAATAATAGATGCCGGGTGTCATATAATACCTCAGGTCTTGTCTTTCTTCTAATGTATTCAATGTGTGGGAAAAAAGAACCGGATCAGGGCAGAGAGAAATTGGAAAGAGGAAACATTATGAATCAGGATGAAAAATATATGCGGGAAGCGATCCGTCAGGCAAAAAAAGCATACGCTCTGGAGGAGGTTCCCATTGGCTCTGTGATCGTGTATCAGGATAAGATCATCGGGCGCGGATATAACAGAAGGACAGTGGATAAGAACACACTGGCTCATGCGGAGCTGCAGGCGATCCGCAAAGCAAGCAAAAAAATGGATGACTGGCGCTTGGAAGACTGCACCATGTATGTGACACTGGAGCCGTGCCAGATGTGTTCCGGAGCGATCGTGCAGGCGCGGATCAAACGGGTGGTAGTCGGGTGTATGAATCCAAAGGCAGGCTGTGCGGGTTCGATCCTGAATCTTCTGCATATGAAAGAGTTCAATCATCAGGTGGAACTGACAACGGGAGTTCTGGAAGAAGAGTGCAGTGGGATGATGAAACAGTTTTTTAAGGAACTGCGTCAGAAACAAAAAGATAAAAAAAAGAAGTCTGAATAACTCAAACTTCCTGTTTTTGCGGAAAATCATTCGTGCATTACGCTTCGAATGCATCACCCCATACGTTACCTCGGCAGTTAACTCAACCCAGGCACCCCTACGGCACCCGAGAGGTTCTGCTTAGTGCTGCTTCGTTCCCGACCTGACACGGTTCACAGATTCCCGTCGCGTAGGACCCAAATCTCAACGCCACTTTCCGAGGGCAGCTATGCAATGCTGCACCCTCTGCGTAATATCACCCCTGCTATAGCGGATTGCAGGTACAAGGTACCGCTAACACCCCGGCTGCACGGTTTTTAATTTTACATGGTTTTGATTCAAATGTCAACGGATATGGAGGTTTTTATGAAAGTTTTACTGACAGCGATCAATGCAAAGTATATACATTCCAATCTGGCGGTGTACAGTCTGCGCGCCTATGCGGGAAAATATGCACAGCAGACAGAGATTGCAGAATATACGATCAACCAGACGATGGATGATATTTTGTCTGATATTTACAGGAAAAAACCGGATATTCTATGTCTGTCCTGCTATTTATGGAATATTTTATATGTGGAGCAGCTGATCACAGAGATTCACAAAGTGCTGCCAAAGATGCAGATCTGGCTTGGCGGGCCGGAAGTGTCTTACAATGCAGTTTCTGTGATGGAGCAATATCCACAGGTGACAGGTGTCATGTGTGGGGAAGGAGAAGAGACCTTTCTGGAACTGATGGAATATTGGAATCAGGAGAGGGAAAGTCTGGATACGATCAAGGGTATCGTATACCGGGAGAATGGAACCTGCCGGCAGAACCCGCCGCGCCCGGTCATGGATCTGAGTAAAGTGCCGTTTGTGTATGATCACATTGAGGATTTTCAGAATAAGATCATTTATTATGAATCCAGTCGCGGATGTCCGTTTTCCTGCAGCTATTGTCTCTCCTCGATTGATAAATGCCTCCGTTTTCGGAATCTGGAACTGGTCAAAAAGGAGCTTCAGTTTTTCATTGATCACGAAGTGCCGCAAGTGAAGTTTGTAGACCGCACCTTCAATTGTAAGCACAGTCATTCCATGGCAATCTGGACATACTTAAAAGAGCATGACAGAGGAAAGACGAATTTCCATTTTGAGGTGGCAGCAGATCTGTTAAATGAAGAGGAGATGGAGCTGATCGCGTCCATGCGTCCGGGGCTGATTCAGCTGGAGATCGGAATCCAGTCCACCAATCCGGAGACGATCACGGAAATCCGCAGAAAGATGAACTTTGAAGAAGTAAAGCGGATTGTAAAAAGAGTGCAGGAAAAAGGAAACGTACATCAGCATCTCGACCTGATCGCCGGGTTGCCGTATGAAGATTATGAGCGTTTTGCACAGTCCTTCCGTGATGTCTATGCATTGCATCCGGAGCAGCTCCAGCTTGGATTCCTGAAGGTGTTAAAAGGTTCCTATATGCATGAAAAGACGGAAGATTATCAGCTTTTATATCAGGATCGGCCGCCGTTTGAAGTGCTTTCTACAAAGTGGCTCTCCTATGATGACGTGATCCGTCTCAAAGGTGTGGAAGAGATGGTGGAGGTCTATTACAACAGCGGACAGTTTGTCAATACACTGCGATTATTAGAGGAAGAGTTTACAGATACGTTTGCTTTGTATGAAAGTCTGAGCCGTTATTATGAAGAAAACGGACTGCATATGATAAATCACTCCCGAATTACAAGATATGAAGTATTATTTGCATTTATCAAAGCATGTGTAGAAAAGAATGTGGAAAACTATCGGCAGATGTTGATACTGGATCTCTATTTACGGGAAAATGTGAAAAAAAGACCGGAGTTTGCAGGTGAAGTCAATGTTGATAAGCAAAAAGCTTCTGCATTTTATGAAAAAGAGGCAGAAGAGCGCCGGTATTTGAAGGGCTATGAAGGATATGATAAGAGACAGCTTCGGAAAATGACGCATCTGGAGCAGATCAATGGAAATCTCTACGTGTTTGATTACCGGAACCGGAATGTTCTGACGAATCAGGCAAGCGTATTTTGGGTAGAAGGAGGAGACGAGGCATACCCATCCGGGCATCCAACACATGCCTGCGGCGGGCAGACTTCGTCTGATCATGTATGAAAAAACGGACAAAAGAAATTTTAGCGATTCTGGATGAGCAGTATGGACGGGAGTACGTCTGTTATCTGAATTATGAGACACCGTGGCAGCTTCTGATCGCAACCATGCTGAGTGCACAGTGTACGGATGCAAGAGTAAATATTGTGACGGCAGATCTGTTTCAGAAATATGATACACTGGAGAAGTTTGCCAATGCGGATTTAAAAGAGCTGGAACAGGATATCAAGCCGACTGGATTCTACCACAATAAGGCGAAAAATATCATTGCCTGTACCAGAGATCTGCTGTATAAATTTGGAGGCGAGGTGCCGAGGAGTCTGGAAGATCTGACCTCTCTTGCAGGTGTTGGGAGAAAGACTGCCAATGTGATCCGGGGAAACATCTATCATGATCCGAGTGTGGTGGTAGATACACATGTAAAACGGATATCCAGACGCCTTGGCCTGACAAAAAACGAAGATCCGGAAAAGATTGAAACGGATCTGATGAAAGAACTGCCAAAAGATCACTGGATCTTATATAATATTCAGATCATTACTTTCGGACGGTCGATTTGTACGGCAAGAAGTCCAAAATGTGAGCAGTGCTTCTTGCAAAAATACTGCAAAGAGTTTAAAATGTAACCTAAAATACCCATTGGGTATGAGAATTTAAAGAGGTGAAAACAGTGGATTTTAATGATAAAAGAGTCAAAAGAGTGATTGCGATCGGAGCGCTGGTACTGGTCGTTGCGATGATCGCGACGATGATCCTGCCATATCTGGTATAGAAAAGTGGCTGTTGCGAACAGGAACATAGAGGGTTAAGGGAGACGGAAACGATGAAAGTTGGAAATGTATCACAGACAGTTTTAAAACGTTCTGTACTGAAACAACTGCATACAAAAAGAAAAGAGATTCTGACAGACCTTTCGGTGGAAGAGATGTGTACTGCGGTACAGATCAGGGACACAGAAGATGTGGTCTTTGCTTCGGCTGTAGTTTCTGGAAATTCCAAAAATATCGGGGTATATGCGATCATGCGTGCCGTGTTGGATCTGGAGACAAGGGGGGCTTCGGCAATTGGTGTTTCGGTACAGGTGATTCTGCCAACATATGCTTATGAGTCGCGGTTAAAAGAGATGTTCCGCTGTATGGAAGAACGGTGTGCATCCTGGGGGATTGCAATAACATGTGCAAAGGCAGAGACCAGTCCTGCAGTGAGCCAGTCCGTGGTATCGGTGACTGCGGCAGGAAGTGTGGAAAAAGGACAGCTGCGTACGCTTGCTCAGGCGGAGCCGAATCAGGAAATCGTACTTTGTGGTTCGATCGCAGCAGAAGGCGTACTGCGTATTTTCGATGAGAAGAGAGAAGAGCTTTCAAAGCGGTTTGTTCCGGCATTTATGCGTCAGATCCAGGGGATAGAATCAGAACTGGAGGTTTTCCATGCGCTTCGCAGTGTGAAGCAGGAAAATACACCAAAAGGGGAACCACTGGTGACTGCAATGCAGCAGATTGGAAGCGGTGGAATCCTGGCGTCTCTCTGGGAACTGACAGAGGCGGCAAATGTGGGAATGCAGATTGAAATGTCCCGGATTTCAATTCGGCAGGAATGTGTGGAGGTCTGTGAATATTATCACCTGAATCCGTATCAGATGACTTCCGCAGGAACGGTTCTGATGGTTACCAGAGACGGCAATGCTCTTGTGCGGTGTCTGGAAGAGAGTGGGGCACGAGCCAGTGTGCTTGGGGTTACAACGGCAGATCATGCAAAAGTAATCACAAGCGGAGACGAAGTGCGTTATCTGGACAGACCTGCTCCGGATGAATTGATGCGCTGGTGGGAAGAGCAGGCACAAAAAGAGGTAAGATCAGAATAAGGAGAATAAAAACGATGGAAAAGCGAGAATTGATCCGAAAAGAAATTTTATACTATATAGAGAAAAACAGCAGAGCCAATCTTGGAGAACTGGCAGTACTGCTTGGAACAGATGAGGTGACAGTTGCCAATGAGATTGCAGAGATGGAGAAAGACAAAGTAATCTGTGGATATCACACGCTGATCGACTGGGACAAAGCAGGTGTGGAGCTTGTGACAGCATTGATCGAAGTGCGTATGACACCGCAGAGAAGTCAGGGATTTGACAAGATTGCAGAGCGCATCTGCAACTATCCGGAGGTACATGCAGTGTATCTGATTTCCGGCGGCTATGACCTTCTGGTTTCTCTGGAAGGAAAGACTTTAAAAGAAGTGTCGCAGTTTGTTTCAGAAAAACTTTCTACTCTGGATTCAGTGATCAGTACAGCGACTCATTTTATTTTGAAGAAATATAAAGACCACGGAACGATCCTTTCTTCAAAAAGTGAGTCAGAAAGGATGCTGGTGACACCGTAATGAGAAATCCATTATCAAAAAAGATCGTAGAGATCCAGCCGTCCGGCATCCGTAAATTTTTTGACGTGGCAAATGAGATGAAGGATGCGATTTCTCTGGGTGTTGGAGAACCGGATTTTGATACGCCGTGGAGAATCCGTGAGGAAGGCATTTTTTCTCTGGAAAAGGGACGTACATTTTATACATCCAATGCAGGACTCAAAGAACTAAGAGAAGAGATCTGCAGCTATCTGGAGCGGAAAATCGGAGTATCTTATGATCCGATGCAAGAGACCATGGTGACAGTCGGCGGAAGTGAGGCCATTGATGTGGCACTTCGCTGTATGCTGGATCCGGGAGATGAGGTTCTGATTCCGCAGCCGAGTTATGTATCGTATCTTCCATGTACGATTATGGCGGATGGTGTGCCGGTGATCATTCCGCTTCAGTATGAAAATGAATTTAAGCTGACAGTGGAGGATCTGAAAAAAGCAGTGACGCCGAAGACAAAAGTTCTGGTGATGCCGTTTCCGAACAATCCGACCGGATCGATCATGACAAAAGCAGATCTGGAGCCGGTGGCAGAGTTTATCAAAGAGCATGACCTGTACGTGCTCTCCGATGAGATCTATTCGGAATTAAGTTATCAGGGAGATCACGTTTCAATTGCAGCTCTGCCGGGGATGAGGGAGAGAACGATTGTGATCAACGGATTTTCCAAAGGCTTTGCCATGACAGGATGGCGTCTGGGATATTGCTGCGGACCAAAGCTGATCATTGAGCAGATGGTAAAGCTGCATCAGTATGCCATTATGTGTGCGCCGACAAACAGTCAGTATGCAGCGATCGAGGGACTGCGCCACTGCGGAGATGAAGTAGAGGAAATGAGAAAATCCTACAATCAGAGAAGGCGTTTCCTGATGCATGAATTCAAAAGAATGGGACTGGAATGTTTTGAGCCGTTCGGAGCTTTTTACGTGTTCCCGAATATCAGTGAATTCGGCATGACTTCGGAAGAATTTGCAACCCGCTTTTTGATGGAAGAAAAAGTTGCAGTCGTACCGGGAACTGCATTTGGAGAGTGTGGAGAGGGATTCTTGCGTATTTCCTATGCATATTCTCTGGAAGATCTGAAGGTGGCGCTGGGAAGACTGGAGCGCTTTATTGAAAAACTGAGAAATGAGGATAAAGCATCATGTTAAATATCGTGTTACATGAGCCGGAGATCCCGGCAAATACAGGAAATATCGGAAGAACCTGTGTTGCTACGAATACCAGACTGCATCTGATCGAGCCGCTGGGATTTCGTCTCAACGAGAAAGCATTAAAGCGTGCGGGGATGGATTACTGGGCAGATCTGGACGTAAGAACGTACATCAATTTTGAGGATTTTCTGGAGAAGAATCCGGGAGCAAAAATCTACATGGCGACAACAAAGGCTCCGAAAGTCTATACGGAAGTACAGTATGAGCCGGACTGCTATATCATGTTTGGAAAAGAGAGCGCCGGCATTCCGGAAGAGATTCTTGTGAACCATAAAGAGGACTGCGTGCGGATTCCCATGGTGGGAGACATCCGGTCTTTAAATCTTGGAAATTCAGTTGCCATTATTTTGTATGAAGCACTTCGCCAGCAGAATTTTGCGCATATGAATCTGGAAGGACATCTGCATGAGCTGAGCTGGGAACAGCAATAGAATGAAATAGAGAAAATCAGGAAAAAATGGTCTTATATGCAATGATGCAGTAAGATCATTTTTTTTAATGTAAATCTGGACATCTCTTGCTTGTTGTAGTATAATTCAAATAAATAGTTCCACAATATAAAAACCAGTTTCACAATATGAAACTAAAATCGATAGGAAAGAATGTCAGGAGGAATCAAGATGGGAAACAACAGATTTGATTTATTATCATTAGGTGAGATTTTGTTGAGATTATCCCCGCCGGATAATGAAAGGATCGTCAGTGGGGAGACATTTCAGAAGCAGGTTGGCGGTGCAGAGCTCAATGTCGTGTCGGGAGTTTCGATTCTGGGGCTTCGCACAGGCGTTGTCTCCAAGCTGCCGGACAATGCACTCGGAATCTATGCAAAAGATAAGGTACGTTTCTGCGGAGTAAGCGATGATTTTCTGGTATATGATGACAGTCAGGATGCCCGTCTCGGGATTTACTACTATGAGAATGGTGCTTATCCGAGAAAGCCGGGAGTGGTGTATGACAGAAGACACACTTCTTTTGACAAGATCAGTCTGGAAGAACTGCCAAAGGAGATGTTCCAGAGCACCAGATGTTTCCACACAAGCGGGATCACACTGGCATTGAGTGAAAATATCCGCCGTACTGCCATCGAGATGATCAAACGATTTAAGGAAAACGGTACACTGATTTCGTTTGATGTGAATTTCCGTGGAAATCTCTGGACAGGACCGGAGGCGAAAGCATGTATTGAAGAGATTCTTCCGTATGTGGATATCTTTTTCTGCTCAGAAGAGACCGCAAGGCTGACATTCTTAAAAGAAGGCGATGCGAAGCGTATCATGAAGAGCTTCACACAGGAATATCCGATCTCTGTGGTGGCTTCTACACAGAGAATCGTACACAGTCCGAAAAAGCATACGTTCGGTTCAGTAATCTACAGTGCGAAAGAGGATTGCTATTACGAAGAGGAGCCATATCGCAACATTGAAGTCGTAGACCGGATTGGAAGCGGAGATGCGTATGTATCGGGGGCGTTATACGGACTTCTTGCGTATGATTTTGACTGTCAGAAAGCATTGGAGTATGGGAATGCGGCAGGAGCAGTGAAGAATACGATCAAAGGAGATCTTCCATCCTGCAGTAAAAGAGAGATGGATGCAATCATTCGAAATCACAAGCATGTAGGACCGGAACTGGAAATGGACAGATAAAAAACAGGACAGACATTCTTTTTATTTGGAGAATGCCTGTCCTGTTTTTTGTGAATACTAATGTAGATGTGTGCAGTTTGCAGCACGAGAAGAAAACAGCATATTTTATGAAGATTTCGAAATTAACAGAAAAATAGAATGATATGGATTTATATTTTGACATTATTACATTTTGCGGTATAATGACATTAAGTTCATGCGCAATGCATAGAATAGTTGCATTGTAATGGGGAAGTAAAGGAAGGTGGTGAAGAATCGATGGTGGAAGAAACAATCAAAGCAATCCGTGAAACCGAAGCAGCGGCAGATGTGATTGTAAAAGAAGCTGGGGAAAAAAGCCAGAAGATTCTGGAAGATGCCAGACAAGAGGCAGAACGTATGATCAAATCCCAGGAAGAAACACACCGGATTTCTGCACAGGATGCGATGCAGGATGCCAGAGAAAAAGCCAGGGTATTTCAGGAAGAGGCCCGTGTGCAGACAGAGAAAGAAATCAAGGTGTTAAAGGAGTTTGCTGTCCAGAAAGAAGCGGAGGCAGTGAGTGCAGTGATTTCTCAGTTAGTGTTGTGAAAAGAAATTAAAAAAGGAGGGAGTGCACTATGGCGGTACTGCAGATGCAAAAAATCAGTATCTGCGCCCTGAAAAAAGATCGAAAAGCAGTTCTGGAAAAGCTTCAGAGGATGAAGGTGATGGAGATCAGCCAGATTCTGGAGGAGGATCCTGATTTTACAACGATGGATACGAGACAGGAGCGAATGGAATTAGAAAAGAGCGCTTCACTTTCAGATCAGGCACTGGAAATTCTGGATCGGTATGCGCCGGAGAAGAAGTCGATGTTTTCTGCACTGGAAGGGAAGGCGCTGATCGAAGCGGGTGATTATGAAAAAGTGGTGGATCAGAAGGAACAACTTTTATGTACAGTCAAGAGGATCCTTGCGCTGGATAAAGAAAAGGCAGAACAAAAAGCCGGTATCCTAAAGCTGGAGAACAGTATGGAAAGTCTGACTCCGTGGATGGATCTTCATGTACCGATGAATTATGGCGGTACGGCACATACAGTGATGCTGACCGGAACCATGCCGCTTGCCACGCTGGAAGAGATCTATCAGATGCTCGCACAGGATGCACCGGAAGTGGATGGTGTGGATGTGTCCGTTATCTATTCGGATAAGGATACCGTGTATCTGGCGGTTGTTTGTCTTACACAGGATGCAGAAAAGCTGGAAGAAGTATTGAGAAGCCGTGGATTTGCAAGACCGTCCCAGATATGGGACAAAGAGCCTGCGGCAGTGAAGGCGGAGCTGGAACAAACATGTCGGGAGTGCAAAGAGCGCATTCTGGAAATTGAAAAAGAGGTACGGTCATTTGCCGGTGAGCGTAAAAATATCCGGATTCTTGCAGATGATTACAGGGTGCGGGCAGAAAAATACGAAGTGCTCGGAAAGCTGCCGCAGTCAGAACGGGCATTTTTCATTACAGGATATGCTCCGGCAAAAGATACAGGACGCATTGAAGAGAGTCTGACGAAGGAGTTTACGTGCGTCATTGATATTGAAGAAATCAAAGAGGATGAAGAATCGCCAACGCTTTTAAGCAACAATTCATTTTCCGCAAGTATGGAAGGAATTGTGGAGTCCTATGGACTTCCGAAGAGAGGAGAATTTGACCCGACGACGATTATGTCATTCTTTTATGTATTTTTCTTCGGAATGATGCTTTCTGATGCGGCGTATGGCGCCATCATTGCAGTGGCGTGTTTCGTATTATTAAAAAAATTCCCGCGGATGAGCCGGGGAATGTATCAATCGATCAAGATGTTTATGTACTGCGGAATTTCCACACTGATCTGGGGAATTCTGTTTGGCGGATATTTTGGGAATATTGTAGATATTGTATCCCAGAAGTTTTTCGGAACAACGATAACGGTGCCGGCTCTTTGGTTCATTCCATTGAATGACCCGATGAAGCTTTTGATGTATTCGATGCTGTTTGGTATGATCCATTTGTTTGTGGGACTTGGCATCAAAGGATATATGTGCCTGAAAGAGAAGAAGATCATGGATTTCTTCTGTGATGTGGTACTTTGGTTTATGCTTTTGATCGGGCTGATCCTGATGCTGCTTCCGAGTGAGATTTTTTCATCGATCTCGCAGATACAGATTGTATTTCCGGATGCAGTGAACCTGGTGGCAAAGGGACTGGCGATCGCGGGTGCGGTGGGAATTTTGCTGATGTCCGGCAGGGACAAGAAAAATCCGGCGCTGCGTCTTGCGCTTGGTGCTTATGATCTGTACAACATTACCGGATGGCTCAGTGATGTGCTGTCCTATTCCCGTCTGCTGGCGCTGGGACTGGCAACAGGAGTAATCGCATCGGTGATCAATCAGATGGGCAGCATGCTGCCAAACAATATTGCAGGCGTGATTTTGTTTCTCGTTATTTTTGTAATCGGGCATACGCTGAATCTGGCAATCAATCTGCTGGGAGCATATGTACACACGAATCGTCTGCAGTTTGTGGAGTTTTTCGGAAAATTTTACGAGGGAGGCGGAAGAGCATTTCATCCGTTCACCCCGGATACAAAATATGTAGATGTTAAGGAGGAATCTTAGTTATGAGCATTATGGAAAATTTAGGAATCGTGTATGCACTTTGTGGTGCGGCAATCGCAGTACTTCTCGCAGGTGCAGGCTCTGCGATCGGAGTTGGAATCGCAGGTCAGGCGGCAGCAGGTGTTGTAACAGAGGATCCAGGTAAATTCGCGAAAGTATTGATCTTACAGCTTCTTCCTGGTACACAGGGACTCTATGGTCTTCTGATTGGATTTATCACATTGTCTAAAATCGGAATTCTTGGCGGAGGACTTGCAGAGGTGGATGTGACAACCGGACTTCTGATTTTGGCAGCCTGCCTTCCGATCGGAATTGTAGGTCTGATTTCCGGAAGATCGCAGGGAAAGACAGCCGCAGCATCGATCGGGATCATTGCAAAAAGACCGGAGCAGTTTGGTAAAGCAATGCTGTTTCCGGCGATGGTAGAGACTTATGCAATCCTTGCACTTCTGATCTCTTTCCTGGCTGTCAGCGGAATTCAGGTGTAAATGAGTGAGCCAAAGTGAACGAAAAAGGAGAGCATGAAGGATGAGTGGATTAGAGAATATGAAACGTCAGATTCTGGACGAAGCGAATCACTCAGCGGAAGAACAGATCTCGAAAGCCAGGACAAAGGCGGAAGAGATTTTAAGAGAAGCAAGAGAGCAGATGGAGGAACAGAGCGCAGTCATGGCTAAAAAGTCGGAAGACGAGACAAAAGACTATGCACAGCGCATTGCATCTTCCAGTGAAATGCAGAGAAAGCAGGCTCTTCTGCAGGCAAAACAGGAAGTGATACAGGAGGTTCTTAACAAGGCATATCAGCAGGTACTGCATTTGGAACCGGAATCATACTTTGAGATGCTTCAGAAGCTGCTGGAAACATATGCACTTCCGCAGGAGGGAACAATCTATTTTTCTGCTGCGGATCTTGCGCGTATGCCGCAGAAATTTGAGGACGTGATTGAACAGACGGCACAGAAAAAAGGCGGTCATCTTGTGGTTTCGAAAGAACCGAAGGATATGGACGGCGGATTTGTGCTGGTTTATGGCGGGATTGAAGAAAATTGTACGATCAGGGCAATGTTCCACACAAAGCAGGATGAATTGTCGGATGTTGTACAGAAAATATTATTTGTATAGAGCGCAGCCGTTTTTTGCAGGCAGCAAAAGAAAGCGAGAAGGAGGGATTCGTCTTGAATGAATTGGAATATATCTACGCGGTTGCGCGCATACGGGCGCTGGAGAGTTCTCTGTTGACACAAAGTGTCATTGAACAGTTGATGGCGTGTCAGAACGAAACACAGTGCCTTCAGCTTTTGAGCGAGAAGGGATGGGGAGATCCGGCGGATGCACACGATCCGGTGAAGATGCTGCAGCGGGAAGAGGAGAAAATCTGGGAAGTGATCTCGGATATCGCTCCGGATTTGTCTGTTTTTGATGTGATGTCCTACACAAAAGTGTTTCACAATGTAAAAGCAGCAATCAAAGCAGTATGTACAGGGACAGAGGATCGGAATGTTTTTTACAATGATTGTTCCATTCCCGGGGCGCAGATGCTGGAGATTGTAAAGAATAAAGAATTCTGGCGTCTTCCGCCGGCAATGTCAGAGGCAGCTCAGGAAGCGTATGACGTGCTGCTTCATACCGGTGACGGACAGTTGTGTGATGTGATCGTGGATCGGGCAGCGCTGAAAGCGATTTCTGAGGCCGGAAGAAACGCAGAGGATGCGATCATCCGTGATTATGCAGAGTCTGCGGTAGCAATCGCAGATATCAAGATTGCAGTCCGTTCTCAGAAAACAGGAAAAAGCCAGGAGTTTTTAAAGCGTGCTCTGGCACCCTGCGATACAGTTCAGGTGGAGCTTTTGGCAAAAGCAGCTGCAAACGGCATGGATGCGATCCGGGATTATCTGCTCACAACTGCCTATGCAGGTGGGGCAGAAGCATTGGCAGAGTCACCGTCCGCATTTGAGCGGTGGTGTGACAACCGGATGATCGAAACCATGAGACCGCAGAAATATCAGGCATTTTCTGTGGGACCGCTGGTGGCATATATTGTGGCGCGGGAAAATGAGATCAAGACAGTTCGAATCATTCTGACCGGAAAACAGAATCAATTTCCGGAGGAGGCAATTCGGGAAAGGATCAGGGAGATGTATGGATAAGATAGCAGTAATCGGAGATTATGACGGCATTTACGGCTTCCAGACACTGGGTCTTTCGATCTGCCCTGTCAGAGATGCCGAAGAAGGGAAAGAAAAACTGCGCCAGCTGGCCCTGGAGTGCGGGATTATCTACATTACAGAGGCTCTGGCGGCAGAACTGCCGGAAGAGATCGGGCGATATAAAGAACAGGTCATGCCTGCCATCATTCAGATACCGGGTGTATCCGGCAATACAGGAGCAGGTGTAGAAGGCGTGAAAAAAACCGTGGAGCAGGCAGTCGGTTCGGATATCCTGTTCTCACAGGAATAATGGGAGGTAGATTCGGCAATGAGTAAAGGCGTAATTAAAAAAGTAGCAGGACCGCTGGTCATTGCCTCTGGAATGCGCGATGCGAATATGTTTGATGTCGTGCGTGTAAGTAAGCAGAGACTGATCGGTGAAATTATAGAGATGCACGGAGATGAGGCGTCTATTCAGGTATATGAGGAGACATCCGGACTCGGACCGGGAGAGCCGGTGGAATCCATGGAAGTGCCAATGTCCGTAGAACTCGGACCGGGGCTGATTACCAGCATTTACGATGGAATCCAGAGACCGCTGGATGATATCATGAAAATTTCAGGCAACAGTCTGAAGCGTGGTGTGGAAGTTCCGTCTCTGAAACGAAATCTGAAATGGGAGTTTGTTCCGACTGTTAAAGTCGGAGATGAAGTCGAAGCAGGAGATGTGATCGGTACGGTCCAGGAGACGCCTGTGGTACAGCAGAAGATCATGGTTCCTTATGGAGTAAAAGGGACGGTCAAAGAGATCAAAGCAGGAGAATTTACGGTTGAAGAAGTGGTTGCCGTTGTTGCCACTGATACGGAGGACAGAGAGCTTACCCTGATGCAGAAATGGCCGGTCCGTAAAGGGCGTCCGTATCAGAGAAAGCTTCCGCCGAAGATGCCGCTTGTAACCGGGCAGCGTGTGATCGATACGTTCTTCCCGATTGCAAAGGGCGGTGTGGCAGCCGTGCCGGGACCGTTCGGAAGCGGTAAAACTGTCATTCAGCATCAGCTTGCAAAATGGGCAGAGGCAGATATTGTGGTGTATATCGGATGTGGAGAGCGTGGAAATGAGATGACGGATGTTCTGAATGAATTTCCGGAGCTGAAGGATCCAAAGACAGGCCAGTCTCTGATGCAGCGAACGGTTCTGATCGCAAATACATCGGATATGCCGGTGGCAGCCCGTGAGGCTTCGATTTACACCGGGATTACGATCGCAGAATATTTCCGTGATATGGGATACTCGGTGGCATTGATGGCAGATTCTACATCCCGCTGGGCAGAGGCCCTTCGTGAGATGTCCGGACGTCTGGAAGAGATGCCGGGTGAAGAAGGGTATCCGGCATATTTGGGAAGCCGGCTGGCGCAGTTCTATGAGAGAGCCGGACATGTGATCTCACTTGGAAAAGATGGAAGAGAAGGTGCGCTTTCTGTAATCGGTGCGGTATCCCCTCCGGGTGGAGATATTTCCGAGCCGGTTTCTCAGGCAACGCTTCGTATCGTGAAAGTATTCTGGGGACTGGATTCCGCACTGGCTTACAAACGGCATTTCCCGGCAATTAACTGGCTGAACAGCTATTCTTTGTATCTGGATGATATGGAGACATGGTTCAATGCCAATGTGGCATCTGACTGGATGGAAGGCCGTCAGAAGATGATGACACTTCTGCAGGAAGAGGCAGAGCTGGAGGAGATCGTAAAAATGGTAGGTATGGATGCTCTTTCACCGGGTGACCGGCTGAAAATGGAAGCGGCCAGATCCATCCGTGAAGATTTCCTGCATCAGAACTCTTTCCATGAGATCGATACGTATACTTCGCTGAAAAAACAGCATATGATGATGAAGCTGGTCATGGCATTTTATGAGAAGGCAGTGGAGGCACTTTCAGGTGGTGCATCTTTGCAGGATCTGATCAATATGCCGGTCAGAGAGCAGATCGGACGTTTTAAATATGTGCACGAGGACGATCTGGATACAGAATACGAGAAAGTAAATCAGGAACTGGATGCGGAAATTTCTGCTGCACAGGGGAAGGAGGGCTTCTAAATGCCAAAAGAGTACAGAACCATACAGGAAGTAGCCGGACCTTTGATGCTGGTGCGCGGTGTAGAAAATGTAACTTATGACGAACTGGGGGAAATCGAGCTTGCAAGCGGTGAGACAAGACGGTGCAAGGTGCTGGAGATCGATGGAAGCGATGCACTGGTACAGTTGTTTGAAAGCTCCACAGGAATCAACCTGTCCAACAGTAAGGTCAGATTCTTAGGACGAAGCATGGAGCTTGGTGTATCTGAGGATATGCTGGGCCGTGTATTTGACGGACTGGGTCGTCCTATTGACAATGGACCTCAGATCCTGCCGCAGGCACGGATGGATATCAACGGACTTCCGATGAATCCTGCCGCGAGAAGCTATCCGGAGGAATTTATCCAGACCGGAGTCTCTGCGATCGATGGATTAAATACACTGGTACGTGGACAGAAACTGCCGATCTTTTCAGCATCCGGACTGCCCCATGCAAAACTGGCTGCCCAGATTGCAAGACAGGCAAAAGTACTGGGAACGGATGAAAAATTTGCGGTTGTATTTGCTGCGATGGGAATTACTTTCGAAGAGTCCAACTTCTTTGTGGAGAGCTTTAAGGAGACCGGAGCCATTGACAGAACGGTTTTGTTTGTAAACCTGGCAAATGACCCGGCCATTGAGCGAATTGCAACGCCGAAAATGGCGCTGACGGCTGCGGAATATCTGGCATTTGAAAAAGATATGCATGTTCTGGTCATCCTGACAGATATCACCAACTATGCGGATGCGCTGCGTGAAGTGTCTGCAGCACGAAAAGAAGTACCGGGACGACGCGGATATCCGGGATATATGTACACAGACCTTGCCACGATGTATGAGCGTGCGGGGCGTCAGAACGGCAAAAAGGGAAGTATCACGATGATCCCGATCCTGACCATGCCGGAGGATGACAAGACCCATCCAATCCCTGACCTGACCGGATATATTACAGAAGGACAGATTATTTTGAGCAGGGAGCTGTACCGAAAAGGTGTGACACCTCCGATCGATGTACTGCCGTCCCTTTCCCGTCTGAAAGACAAAGGAATCGGAGAGGGCAAGACCAGAGCTGATCATTCCAATACCATGAATCAGTTGTTTGCAGCTTATGCACGAGGAAAAGATGCAAAAGAGCTGATGGTGATTCTGGGAGAGGCGGCGCTGACTGAGATTGACCTGATGTATGCAAAATTTGCAGATGCATTTGAAAAAGAATATGTTTCTCAGGGATACAATACGGATCGAAGCATTGAAGAGACGTTGAATATCGGATGGAAACTCCTTTCCATGCTGCCAAGAACCGAGTTGAAGCGTATCGACGACAAGTTTTTGGATCAGTATTATCAGGCATAAATGTTATGCCCGGAAAGAGAGGTGAGAAACGATGGCATCAAAACAGGTAAATCCTACCCGTATGGAATTGACCCGTCTGAAAAAAAAGCGGATCACGGCAATCCGCGGACATAAGCTTTTAAAAGACAAGCGGGATGAGCTGATGCGTCAGTATCTGGATCTGGTGCGGGAAAACATGGAAGTGCGTAAAAAAGTGGAAGCCGGGATTCTCGCAGCAAATAAAAATTTTGTCATTGCCAAAGCGGGGATGTCTGAGGCGGCACTGAATACTGCATTGATGGCACCAAAGCAGGGGATCACACTGACACCCGGGGAAAAGAATATCATGAGTGTCAACATTCCGACATTTGCATATCAAACGAGAACTGCGGATGAAAATGACATTTATTCATATGGATTTGCATTTACATCCAGTGATCTGGATGGAGCAGTAAAGTCTCTGGCAGATATCCTGCCGGACATGATCCGGCTGGCAGAATGTGAGAAGGCATGCCAGTTGATGGCAGCAGAGATTGAAAAGACAAGGCGACGTGTCAACGCGCTGGAACATGTGATTATTCCGGAGGCAGAAGAGAACATCAAATATATTACCATGAAGTTAGATGAGAATGAACGAAGCACTCAGATCCGTCTGATGAAGGTGAAAGATATGATGCTGGAGGATGCGCATCATTATAAAGAGAAGATGCAGGAATAGAATCCGTAAGAAAGCAAGAGGGGCGGTTCAGGTGACCAGCCCCCCCTTTTTGTATTAGTGCGTTTTTTTATATTTTTGAATGATGGCATTCATGGTATCCCATTTTGCTTCCATGTCAGATACCAGCTTAAACTGTGTGCGGCATCTGTCTAAGTTATGGTTTTCCCGATGAATCTTAAAATAGGTATCTCCCTGCAGATAATCTGTTAAAAATCTCATGCCACACTCAAAGGTCATTACTTTGGCTCCAAGAGGCAGCAATTCAATTTCTTTTGTTGTTAATTTTCCGGCACAGCCTTCAATAAATCCTTTTGCGTAAATATCAAATAAGTTCATATCACACTGGATTTTATCGAGGTCAGTTTCATCTTCTGCGCCTGTACTTGCACCGAAACGGATAGAATCTCCAAAATCATTCATGGCAAGTCCCGGCATAACGGTATCCAGGTCAATCACACAGATTCCTTTGTGGGTTTCGTTATCGATCATAATGTTATTTAATTTTGTATCATTATGCGTTACACGAAGTGGCAATTCTTTGTTTTCAAGCATATCTCCAAATGCATTTGCGAGATCTTCATGAGCAAGAACAAACTGAATTTCATCCTGAACAGAATGTGCACGTCCGCAAACATCTTCTTTCACAGCTTTTTTAAATGTTTCAAAGCGGGCTTTTGTATCATGGAATCCTTTGATCGTTTCATGAAGGGTTTCTGCCGGATAATCGGCCAGTAATCTTTGGAAATTACCAAAAGAGACTGCGCTTTGATAAAAGTCTTCCTCACTTTCTACCTGGTCGTAACTTGTAGCACCTTCAATAAAATTATAACATCTCCAGTATTCACCCTCGGAATCCACAAAATATGAGTTTCCGTCTTTGGTCGGAATCACGTTTAATGTTTCTCGTTCAGGATCACCTCCGTTTTCAATGATTTTTTTACGGAGAAATGATGTCACTCCTAAAATATTTTCCATTAACTCTTCCGGGTTTTTAAAAATATTTTTATTCATGCGCTGTAAGATTACACGGCCTTCGGTTCCCTCTTCTCTTTTTAATGTGACCAAAAAGGTATCGTTGATATGTCCGCTTCCGTAACGTACTGCCTTCATTACCATTGCGTTTAACTGGAAATTGAGCAATGCTTCCGTTTCCCCGCACCAGACTTTTTCCGGATAGATACCGTCGTCTTTCATAGTCTGAATTGCATTTACGACAACCTGTTTATCATCCTTGTATGTCACACCGTACCATTTATCTTTTGAGGTAAGCACAGACACGGTTGCCCGATTTTCTTTTAATAAATTACTTACTACGGTTGGGAGGAAATATTCACATTTTAATGGATTATGTTCTAAACCTTCTTTCAGAAATGAAGCAAATCCTGCTTTGATTTCCTGAAGAAATCCTTCTGAGAATCCCCACATATTCATAGAAACGACAGCATCCATTGGAAGCTCTGTCCAGGAGGCTCCATCATCCTCTGTAAAAGCGGCCCGCTCTCCCTTTTTTTCAATATGAGTGCGTTCGGTAACTTCTACTAAATATCCATTTTCATCCACAGTACAAACGCCCCGTGCGACATGACCGTTTTCTGTCAATGTATTTTTTAAATGATATCCTACCATTGTAAAACGGTATTTATCATCATCTTTCTGTGTTGACAGGAAATGATAAATTTTCTGGAATGCATCTCTTCCATAGTAATCATCCGCATTGATCACAGCAAAAGGACCATCTACAACATCAATACAGCTGAGAACGGCATGTGCGGTTCCCCATGGTTTTATTCTTCCGTCTGGAACTTCAAACCCTTCCGGAAGATTCGTCAAGTCCTGGAATACGTATTCTACGTCCATGACGTCTGCCATACGATTTCCGATTACTTCTTTAAAATCTTTCTCATTTTCTTTTTTGATAATAAAAACGACTTTTTCAAATCCTGCTCTTTTGGCATCAAAAATGGAAAAATCCATGATGATATGTCCCTGATCATCGATTGGGTCAATTTGTTTTAATCCTCCATAACGGCTTCCCATTCCTGCGGCCATAATGACTAATACTGGTTTTTTCATAATATATTCCTCCATATAATTATCATTGATTTGATAGATTTGTGAAAATTAACGCAGATTCTCTACAAAAGTGTCGAAATCTACAACGGTCCCGTTTGCTCTTGATTCCTCGGCTGCAAACACGATCAGGTGATTATTTACGGATGTTCGGATGTCAGAAACAGAGAAGCCTTGATATTCCCCAGTCAGATACTCATAAAGAGAGTACACAATGCCATCATCGCCGCCGCCATGCCCATTCGTAATGCCATCTTTGGCAACAATCGGAATTTCTGTAGTCTGCTTTGTTTCGAATTCATATATTGTAATAGGAGTTCCGAGCCCGTCCATTGCTGCGTGCAATTCCCCTTTTGTTCCCATAATATGTATAAATCTGCCGCCTTTGTTGAAGGCATTCATAGTAAAGGTAACAGTGATATCATCTTCAAAAATCATATTGACAGTCTGATGGTCTACAACATCGTTATCACATTTGAATACACACTTTCCATATTGTGTTGTACGAAGTGCTGTTTCCACCATTTCATCAGTGGGATTTGCTTCTCTGGTTGAGGTTGTTCGAAACCAGTCATTTTCCTTATCGTCCAGATAAAGTCTGACAGCATTATATGGGCAGGTGTCTGCTTTCGGACATCCCTGAATACAATAGTCCGGTGCATCTTTTGGAGCATTTTCCTCTTTAAAATAGGATAAGGTGCCAAAAGATTGTACTTTTTTACACTTCTTTCCAATTAACCATTGCAGAATATCCATATCATGGCAGGATTTTTGCAACAGCATACAGGAAGATCTTTTAGAGTTCCCCCAATTTCCTCTGACAAAACTGTGGCTTTGATGTACATTTCCAACACATTCTTCATGATTAACAGAAATAATATCTCCCAGTCTTCCGTCATTGATCAGTTCTTTGATTGTAATAAAAAATGGTGTATATCGAAGTACGTGACAAACAATGACTTTACTTCCCATTTGTTCCGCATAATCTGCAATTTTATTGCATTCCTCCGGGTCCGGGGATACTGGTTTTTCCAATAAAATGTCATATTGCAAAGAAATTGCTTTCAGTGTCGGTTCCAGATGTTGTTTGTCCATCGTTGAAATAACAGCAACATCCGCGATCTTTCCAAGATCAAGTAATGGCTTCCAATCTTCAAAGCACAGATTATCGGCTATCTGATGTTTTTTCTGGATATTATTTCTACGGCTCTCGATGGGTTCTGCAACTGCAATAACTTTGAATTTGTCACTCATCTGAGCCATAATATCGGTATATGTTTCGCCCCTGTTTCCTGCACCGATCAAAATTACTTTTAAAACTTTGTCCATGTTCATTCTCCTTCTTATTTACAGGACTCTTTGTTAGTGTTATTATACACATATAAAAAGAGCAAATCTATGCAATAAAAGTCCAAAAATATGTAATTTTAGATCAGGAATGGGGAGGAGCTGTATGTTGATCAAAAATGAATTTCCGGCAATTCCGATTATCGAACAAATTCATATAACCAGTATGCATTCTTTGTTTAAAATTCATTATGAGTGTGGTTTTGAATTTCCAGGTGAGACGCACGATTTCTGGGAATGCTTGTATATTTTAGACGGGGAGCTCTGCGTTTCTGCTGACGAACGTATCTATAATATGTCGCAGGGTGAACTTATTTTTCACAAACCATTAGAGTTTCATAAATTTATCGTGAACAATCCGAAAGGAGCTACCGTGCTTACTTTTTCTTTTTCGGCAGGTGGTCCATTAACTTTTTGGCTTCGCAATAAAGTGTTTAAACTTTCTCAGGAGCAGACACAAATTATAGATTCTTTACTTGTATATATGCAGAATAAAGTTGATTTAATTAATATAGAAACAGAAAAAATAGAGTATTATTATTTACATCCTTTTTCCAGATTTCCATATTATTCTCAAATTATTGTAAGTTACCTTTGCCAATTATTTTTGAGTCTCGCGGAGCAGGGAACATTATCCTCTGTTTCTTCTGTTCCGGATGCGATCACGTTTCGTAATGCAATCAATTTTTTAAATACGAATCTCGACTGCCAGCCAACGGTAAGTGAAATTGCAGAATACTGTAATATCAGTGACGCCAGTTTGAAAAGAATATTTGATAAATATGCAGGGATAAGCGTGCACAAATATTTGTTAAAGTTAAAAATTAATGTAGCAAAAAAATTATTGCAGGATGGTGGGCAGGTATCTGTTGTTGCAGAGAATCTTGGATTTGCCAGTCAAAGTTATTTTTCAAAAGCATTTAAGAGAGAAACTGGTTTTACTCCATCTGATTTTGCTAAAAATTCCCAGACATAGTTGACTCTCGTATGTCTGGGAGTTTCATAGTCAGAATTAGTTACAGTCCGAATTCTTTAAATAAATTCTGCTGATAGTCATGGTCTTTGGCCGCCTTTATGATATCCTCCATTCGGTCAGACTTGGACAGTGCAATAATCAGAGCGTTGATGCGTTTTTCTGTTGCTTTGGTGCTTTCTTTTTTTGTAATTTCTACGGCTGATTCTACCTCTGCATTGATTTTTTCCTGTACCTGTTTTTTTACTTCCGCATCAATCTCATCTTTCATCAATTCCCGCAGTGCATCACACATTCCTTTTACCTCCTCAAACTTCTGTTTGTTGGCCCGCACGATCAATTCCATGACGGAGCGATACAGTGCATTTGCCTGATTTTTTGAATATTCTTCCAATAATTTTTCTGCGGTCTCATTCTGTTCCAGTTCATTGGTCAGACTTTTCAGCCACAGATTTTCAGCTTCTGTCAGTTCTTTTGTTACAATAATCTGAATCGGAATTTTATCTCCCGTTACATAATAAATCCCGCTTTCCGCTTTTTTTACTTGATATCTCAGTTTTGTTTTCAAGTGGTGCATCAATTTTCGTGGATATTTTCCTGTTACCAGAGTAATCGTAAGTTCTTCTATCGGAATGCTGTCCATCTGACTGGTATCGGATTTGTAAAAGCATGAATTTTCTGAAAGGACAGGCGTTTGCCTGTTTTTGAAATGAATAAGATATTTCACGTCATTTTTATGAAATAAAATGAATGTTAGAAAAAATATGCTTTATATTAGTCTAACATATTTTAAGGAAAATCACCATATCTCAAAATTCACATATATTAGTCATATAATGTCTGAAACGGAAGTGTGGATCTATGAATAAAAAATTACCGTATTACATGGCGTATCCTCTGCCTCTTCAGTATGATGATGAGCGCAAAGAGCGCAGAGATTATGAGTACATGAAGAGTCTTTATCCGGATGTGGCAAAACGGCTGCTCCCGTATATAGAGGAAGAATGTGACAGGATGGAATATGACAACAGCATGATGTATGATGAATATCCTGACCGTCTGCAGCTGCATCTGATGTGCAAAAGAGTCTGTGAAAATGTAAGAAAACATGAAAAAATTTTCTATGGAACAGAATATGAAGGACTTCTGTCGCAGGCAGAAGAAAACAGTGTCATGAAGATGGAAGAGGCAGAGCGGATGCAGGAGCCGGAATCTGAATGGGAACCTGAATTTATGCAGGTGCAGGAACAGAATCGGCGGGAACCGGAAAGAAGACGTATGCCGAACTGGCTTCAGAATCTGATTGAAGTTATGCTGTATCATGAACTATATAAAAGAAGAAGTGATCATCGCAGGTCTCGCCACAGAATTTACTAATTGCAGATTTTGTGCTATGATAAAAACGATGTAGACACGAAGATTTTGGGATAAAAGTTAACATGATTATGGAAAAATAAGGGTGAAAATACGTATGAAGAATCTGATTTTTATAGGAATGCCGGCAGTTGGAAAGAGTACGGTCGGAGTGGTTGTCGCAAAACGGCTGGGAATGGAATTTATCGATACAGATTTATTGATTCAGAAGCAGGAGGGACGTCTGCTCAGAGAGATTATAGCAGATGTGGGGGAAGATGGATTTCTTGCCATTGAGAATCAGGTGAATTGTCAGGTGAATGCCGAGCGCGCCGTAATCTCTCCGGGAGGAAGTGTTGTATACTGCGAAGAGGCGATGAAACATTTTAAAGAAATAGGAACAGTCGTATATTTGAAGGCTTCTTATCGCACAATAAAAGAGAGGATCCGCAGTCCGAAAAAGCGGGGAGTCGTGCTCAGAGAAGGGCAGACTTTCCGGGATTTGTATGAAGAACGGACAAAACTTTTTGAACAATATGCAGACCTTACGATATGCGAGGACGGCTGTCAGATTGAGGAAACGATCGATGCAGTTTTGACGCAGATCGAGGCGCTGGAGAAAAAATGATTTTACAAATTGAAATTTTATGGTATAATAACTAATCGTATTATAGGGTAAAAAGGCGAATTATCGTTTCTTTTTGCTTTTATAAGGCGGGAGTAATGAAATTTAACAAGGGACTACGATAGAATTATCGATAATCGAGGTGCAATATGGAGCAGTATATTATCAAAGGCGGCAATCCGCTGGTAGGGGAAGTTGAAATCGGCGGAGCTAAAAATGCGGCACTGGCTATTCTCGCGGCAGCGATCATGACAGACGAGACCGTTCTGATTGACAATCTGCCGGATGTAAATGATATCAATGTGTTGCTGGAAGCGATTCAGGGAATCGGAGCAATGGTTCAGAGAGTTGACAGACACACAGTTAAGATTAACGGAAGCGCAATTACAGACTTTAATATAGAATATGATTATATCAAGAAGATCAGAGCATCTTACTATCTTTTGGGTGCGATGCTTGGAAAGTACAAGAGAGCAGAAGTGGCTCTGCCGGGCGGATGCAATATCGGAAGCAGACCGATCGATCAGCATCTGAAGGGATTCCGCGCATTGGGTGCGGATGTGGATATTGAGCACGGCAAGATCGTGGCAGAAGCAGAGCATCTGAGAGGAACACATCTGTATTTTGATGTGGTATCTGTAGGAGCAACGATCAACGTGATGATGGCAGCAGCCATGGCGGACGGTCTTACGATCATGGAGAACGTTGCCAAGGAGCCTCATGTCGTAGATGTTGCGAACTTCTTAAACAGCATGGGAGCAAACATCCGCGGTGCCGGAACAGATGTGATCAAGATCCGTGGAGTCAAGAGCCTCCATAAGACAGAATATTCCATCATTCCGGATCAGATTGAAGCAGGTACTTTTATGTTTGCTGCAGCAGCGACAAAGGGAGATGTGACGGTATTAAATGTCATTCCGAAACATCTGGATGCGACAATCTCCAAGCTTGTGGACATCGGATGTGAAGTAGAAGAGTTTGATGATGCGGTAAGAGTGGTGGCGAAGAACCGCTTGAGAAGCACACAGGTGAAGACATTGCCGTATCCGGGATATCCGACAGACATGCAGCCGCAGATCGGGGTAGTGCTTGCGCTCGCGCAGGGTACAAGTACGATCACAGAGAGTATTTTTGAGAACAGATTTAAGTATCTGGATGAGCTGGCAAGAATGGGTGCAGTGATCAAAGTAGAGGGCAACTCTGCAACCATCGAAGGTGTAGAGAAGTTTTCCGGAGCGAGAGTCAGTGCGCCGGATTTAAGAGCAGGTGCGGCGCTTTGTATCGCAGGGCTTGCGACAGACGGAATCACTATTGTGGATGATATCGTCTATATCCAGAGAGGATACGAGAGATTTGAAGAAAAGCTGCGCGGTCTTGGCGGAATCATTGAAAAGGTTTCTGATGAGAAAGAGATTCAGAAATTTAAGCTGAAAGTAGGCTGATATATAACGGGGGAGTGAAGATGCAGGACGGTGAGTTCTGCATCTTTTGATAAATCACAGGGAGGTTCAAAAGAGAAAATGAGCAGTGAACGATACGATGAAGCGGTAAGGGAACAGAAGAAAGCAGAGCGCAAAAAGCAGGTGCAAAAGCAGGTTATGATCCTTGTGATCGCTCTGGTGGTGATCGCAGTTGCAGCTGCGGCAGTGTTTTTCACGATAAAAGGTAAGAAAAGCGAGCCAAAAGATACAACGAAGGCATCGAGCAGCGGACTTGCCGGTGCGATCAGTGCAAGCTATGAGACATTTGCTTCTGAGGCAGATCCGGATGCGTCTGCGGAAGACGTAAAAAAAGAAGCAGAGGACTTTGCAGCATGGATCCAGAAGACATATCCGGATGAATCTTCCGGGAAGCTTCAAAAAACCATGAAATCAGGAAAAGTATCCGCAGAGGATTTTTATAGCAGCTATGGAAAGACGCTGCATGTGCTGTCTGATGAGTATAAAGGGTACTTAAAAGATGATGAGACAGCAGCTGCAAATCATATCTATCAGAAAGACGGCGCGAAGGACGGACAGGCGGAGATCGCGATAGCAGGGAACCTGACACTGACAGAAGAAGGTTATACACTGGGCAAATACGATGAGACTGGAGATTTAAGCCAGATGCTCTCAGAGCAGATTTTAAGTGCGATGACAGGAGCGGATGCACTCTTTTTGAATCAGGAATTCAGCATCAGCAGTAAAGGGGAGGCATTATCAGGAAAGACTTCGATCCTGCATGCCAATGCAGAACGTATGAATATATTGGAAGCATTGGGAGCAGATGTTGTGTCTCTTGGAAATGAGCATGCGGCAGGTTATGGACAAGATGCCTTAAAAGAGAACATGGAGCTGTTAAAAAATGCAGGAATGGCATATGTAGGAGCAGGAACAGATGCCGCAGATGCTGCGCAGCCGGTGTATTTGATCATCAATGGAATCAAGATTGGATTTACATCAGCTTCCGGCATGGAAGATTCTTATGATATGGCGGCAGGTGACGGCAAAGCGGGGATTTTAGAATATACAGAGGCAGAGCAGTATACAAAAGTAATCCAGGAGGCTGCCACAAAGTGCGATTATCTGATTGTGTATGATCATGAAGGAAAAGGGGATGCCAATGGTGTGGAATCCTACCAGAAAGAGCATGCAGCTGCATTTTTGCAGGCAGGAGCGGATATCGTGATTGGCGGACACTCTGATCGTCTGCAGGGAATTGAGTATATCGATGGAAAACCGGTTGTGTACAGCATAGGATCTGTGCTGACAGACGGAACAAGCAGATATTCGGCAGTATTAAAGCTCAACATCACATCAGAAGGGTTAAAAGAGATGTCGCTCGTTCCGGGAATCCAGACAGAAGATATGACAGAATATCTGGATTCTACAGAGACACAGAAGAAGATGTATGATGCAGTTGCAGCTCTGTGCCCGAATGCATCGATTGATGAAAATGGAGTCGTTACAGAGAAAAAATAGAATTCCATATTGACATTTCTGGTAATACGGTGTAGAGTTCTATTGTCACAAAAATGAATATGAAAACTTTCTCTTATTCAGAGCAGTGGAGGTACAAAGGACCTGTGAAGCTGCGGCAACCCCGTCAAGGAAGGTGCCGACCTGAGCGAGCAATCGAACAATAAGAGGATTGTTTTGCTAAAGAACAGTCCGCTTTTTGGCGGGCTGTTTTTTAATTAGAAGAGATGCAGTCCGAAAAGAGAGAAAGAAACAAAGAAGGAGGAACAAAATGGAAAAATTATTATTTACATCGGAATCTGTTACAGAGGGACATCCGGATAAGATCTGTGATGCGATTTCAGATGCGATCCTGGACGCTTTGATGGAGCAGGATCCGATGAGCCGTGTTGCATGTGAGACTTGCGTGACAACCGGTATGGTCATGGTCATGGGAGAGATTACAACAAAAGCATATGTAGATATTCCGAAAATTGTAAGAGATACAGTGCGTGAGATCGGATACACAAGAGGAAAGTTCGGATTTGATGCAGATACATGCAGCGTGCTGACAACGATCGATGAGCAGTCGGCAGATATTGCGCTTGGAGTGGACAAGGCGCTGGAAGCAAAAGAAAATAAAATGTCCGATAATGAACTGGAAGCAATCGGAGCAGGAGATCAGGGTATGATGTTTGGATATGCATCCAACGAAACAGCAGAATTTATGCCGTATCCGATCGCAATGGCACACAAACTTGCCCTTCAGCTGACAAAAGTGCGCAAGGACGGAACGCTCTCTTACCTGCGTCCGGACGGAAAGACACAGGTAACAGTAGAGTATGATGAGAATGGAACTCCGAAACGTCTGGATGCAGTGGTACTTTCTACACAGCATGATCCGGATGTGACACAGGAACAGATCCACGCAGATATCAAGAAATATGTATTTGACGAGATCATCCCGGCTGAGATGGTAGATGAACATACAAAATTCTTCATCAATCCGACAGGCCGTTTTGTGATCGGCGGACCACACGGAGACAGCGGTCTGACCGGAAGAAAGATTATTGTAGATACTTACGGCGGAATGGCACGTCACGGCGGCGGGGCATTCTCCGGAAAAGACTGTACAAAGGTAGACCGTTCTGCGGCATATGCAGCACGTTATGCAGCAAAGAACATTGTGGCAGCAGGACTGGCTGACAAGTGCGAAATTCAGCTTTCTTATGCGATCGGTGTTGCTCAGCCGACTTCCATTATGGTAGATACATTCGGAACAGGAAAAGTATCCGAAGAAAAACTGGTGGAGATCGTGCGTGAGAACTTTGATCTTCGTCCGGCAGGAATCATCAAAATGCTGGATTTAAGACGTCCGATCTACAAACAGACTTCTTCTTACGGACACTTTGGAAGAAACGATCTGAATCTTCCGTGGGAAAAACTGGACAAAGCAGAAGTATTGAAAAAATATTTATAACAGTAGACGGAATGCCTCTTTTGGTTTATAGTAATACGAAAGAGGTGCGGAAAATAAAAAAGAAGGACAGGGACCTGCACCAGGGACTGTCCTCTTTTCTGTATTAGAGCATGCAGGATGGGAGGCGATGAAGATGAAATTAAAAACCAAGCTGATTCTTGCGTTTATGATCGTGATGATTCTGCCTACATTGTTTACAACTGTAGCGATGACGGCATTTGCGCCAAAAGCGGTGAATGATATTCAGGAATTATATCTGATCATTGTATTTTGCACGGCATCAGCTCTGATCTTCTGGATTTACAGGACGGTTTCACTGCCGCTTGCAAAACTGCAGGCAGCGGCCCGCAATATCAAAGAGGGCAATCTGGATTTTGAAATTAAGAATGAGACCAATGATGAAATCGGACAGCTCTGTCAGGATTTTGAAGAGATGCGTTTGAGACTGAAGGCAAACGCAGAAGAAAAGGTGGCATACGATAAAGAGAACAAAGAATTGATCAGTAATATTTCCCATGATCTGAAGACACCGATCACGGCTATCAAAGGTTATGTGGAAGGAATTATGGATGGAGTTGCAGACACTCCGGAGAAGATGGACAGATATATCAAGACCATCTACAATAAGGCGAATGAAATGGATCTTCTGATCAATGAACTGACATTCTATTCCAAGATCGATACGAACCGTATTCCGTATAATTTTACGACGATTTCAGCAAAGCAGTATTTTGGTGACTGTGCAGAGGATTTGTTTATGGAACTGGAGGCAAAGGGCGTACAGTTTCGGTATAGAAATTATCTGGAGACAGATTCTAAGGTGATTGTGGATCCGGAGCAGCTTCGAAGAGTGATCAGCAATATTGTAGGGAATTCTGTAAAATATATGGATAAGTCAGATCCTTCCATTACCATGGATTTAAAGGATGTAGGAGATTTTGTTCAGATTGAACTGGGAGACAACGGAAAAGGGATTGCGGCGAAAGATCTTCCGAATATATTTGACCGGTTTTACCGGACAGATGCGTCACGGAATTCTTCCAAAGGCGGAAGCGGGATCGGGCTTTCGATCGTGAAAAAAATTGTAGAAGAGCATGGCGGAAAGATCTGGGCTACCAGTGAAGAGGGCGTCGGGACAACCATGTACTTTGTAATCAGAAAATATCAGGAGGTACCAATGAATGAGTAAACGAATATTGATTGTAGAAGATGAGGAAAGTATTGCAGATTTAGAGCGGGACTATCTGGAGTTGAGCGGATTTCAGGTAGAAGTGGCAAATGACGGAGAGACAGGGCTTAACAAGGCAATGAAAGAGGAGTTTGATCTGATCATTCTGGATCTGATGCTTCCGGGAGTGGATGGGTTTGAAATCTGCCGTGAAGTGCGGAGTCAGAAAAATACACCGATCATTATGGTATCTGCAAAGAAGGATGACATTGACAAGATCCGTGGTCTCGGACTGGGAGCAGACGATTATATGACAAAGCCATTCAGCCCGAGTGAGCTGGTGGCAAGAGTGAAGGCGCATTTGTCCCGTTATGAGCGTCTGATCGGAAGCAATGTAGAAGAAAATGATGTGATCGAGATCCGTGGTCTGAAGATCGATACGACAGCGAGAAGGGTGTGGGTGAATGGAGAAGAACGTTCCTTTACGACAAAAGAATTTGATCTTTTAACGTTCCTTGCAGGACATCCGAATCATGTATATACAAAAGAAGAGTTGTTCCGGGAAATCTGGGATATGGAATCTGTAGGGGATATTGCGACTGTGACGGTGCATATTAAGAAAATCAGAGAAAAGATTGAATATGATACATCACATCCGCAGTATATAGAGACAATATGGGGAGTAGGATACCGGTTTAAGGTGTAAAAAGATGAAAACAGATTGGCAGAATGTGCACAGTAAAGTTCAGGAAAAAAGAAAAAAAGTAACATTTAACACGATGCAGATCATTGCGTTTGGATTTTTAGGAGTGATTTTTCTCGGAAGTATCCTGTTATATCTTCCGATCAGTAATCAGGAGCCGATTGCGTATCTGGACGCACTGTTCGTATCGGTTTCGGCCGTGTGTGTGACAGGGCTGGTCACTGTATTTCCGGCTGCACAGTTTACCTTGTTTGGAAAGGTAGTACTGCTGGGGCTGATCCAGATCGGAGGACTGGGTGTCATCGCATGTACGATGGCGGTATTTCTGGCAATTCGCAAGAAGATCACCATGAAGAGCAGGGTTATGATCCAGCAGACATACAATCTGGAGACGTTGAGCGGAATGGTACGGTTTATTATCCGGATTCTGAAGGGAACAGTTCTTGTAGAGGGCATCGGAGCGGTGTTATTTGCGTTTCATTTTGTTCCTGAGTATGGATTTATCAAAGGTGTAGCATACGGGATTTTTCATTCTGTTTCTGCATTTTGTAATGCAGGCATTGACGTGCTTGGCACTTCCAGCTTTATGGAGTATGTAAGCTCACCTCTTGTCAGTCTGACTACGATGTTTTTGATCGTTGCGGGAGGACTCGGATTCACAGTCTGGCATGATGTGCGAATGAACCTGCAGGATGTGGCAGGACAGAAACGCCCCTTAAAACGCTTGTTTACGAGATTGCATCTTCAGTCCAAGATGGTGATCGTCATGACAGCGGGATTGATCATGATAGGAACGCTGGGATATTTTCTGCTGGAGTATCACAATGATGCAACCATCGGAAAGCTTGGATTTGGTGAAAAGCTTCTGGCATCCGGATTTCAGTCCGTGACGACGAGAACAGCTGGATTTGCTACAGTTTCTCAGGCAGAACTGACTTCGGCATCCAAGTTGTTTGGATGTATTCTGATGTTTATCGGAGGTTCTCCGGGAGGTACGGCGGGCGGTATCAAGACGACGACAATGGCCATCTTGCTGCTCACCTGTGCTGCAGTGATCCGGGGAAGAAAATCAACGGAGTGTTTCGGAAGACGGCTTGCAGAATCCAATGTACGTTCCGGGATTGCGATTGTATTTCTTACATTTGCAATCTGGCTGACAGGTCTGTTCGGACTTGCTGTTTTAGAGCCTGATGAGCGGTTTATCGACTTGATGTACGAGGCGACCTCCGCGATCGGAACGGTGGGACTTTCCGCAGATCTGACGCCGTCGCTGACAAGAGGCAGTCATGTGATCCTGATGATCCTCATGTATGTGGGGCGAATCGGGCCGATCACCATGGCGCTGGTATTTGCCGGAAGAGAAGATATGCAGGCAAAATTCAGGGATTTGCCGGAAAAACGGATTATGTTAGGATAGAAGGGGTAGAAAGACATGAAAAAACAATTTGCAGTGTTCGGATTGGGAAGTTTCGGGCGGAGTGTTGCCCTGACACTGGAAAATCTGGGATGCGATGTAGTGGTAGTAGATAAATCATATGAAAAGATCCAGGAGATTTCAGATATGGTCTCTTATGCGATGCGGGCGGATGTGTCAGATCCCGATGCACTTCATGCACTGGGGGGAAGAAATCTGGACGGAGCAGTTGTTGCGGTCTCTGAAAATCTGGAAGCGAGCATTATGGCCACGATCATCTCCAAAGAGATGGGAATCCCGTATGTGCTGGCAAAGGCGAAAGATGAGCTGCAGGGCGCGATTCTCGAAAAGGTGGGGGCAGATGCCATTGCCTATCCGGAGTGTGACATGGGAGAACGAGTTGCAAAAAGCCTGATGTCTACTGCGTTTACGGACTGGATCGAGCTGTCGTCCGAATACAGTATGGCAGAGGTGGCAATTCCGGGAAAATGGGTAGGCAAAAGCCTCAGTGAATTAAAAATCCGGGAACAGTACGGAATCAATGCAGTCGGAATCATTCAGGGAGAGAAGGTGGAGGTTACCCTGGATCCCTATGCACCGCTTCCGAAAGATGCAATCCTGATTTTGATCGGAGCAACCGCTGTTCTGGAAAAATTTCATACATGGAAGTAGGAAAGATGATCACAAGTACAAGTAATCAAAGAATCAAAGAATTATCTCAAATACAGAAAAAAAGCAAGGTGCGGAGCCGCGAGGGAGTTTTCGTTGCGGAAGGGATCCGCATGGTGAGGGAAACGCCTTATGAGCGTCTTGTCAGCCTGTATTTTTCGGAGAGTTTTGAAAAAAAATATGGAAATGAAGTATTGGATGCAATTTCCGGGGGAGATTTAAAAATCCGGGAGCAGATTCGGAGAAAGACGGAGATTTTGTCTGATGCGGTATTTTCTTATGTGTCTGATACTAAGACACCGCAGGGAGTTCTGGCAGTGGTGCGTCAGATGGAGTATACACTGGAGCAGATGACAGATGGAGTTATCCCGCATCTGATGATCTTAGATAACCTGCAGGATCCGGGCAATCTGGGAACAATCTTTCGGACAGCGGAGGCTGCCGGAGTGACAGGTATCATCATGAGCCGGGACTGTGTGGATATTTATAATCCGAAGACGATCCGCTCGACAATGGGGGCGCTTTACCGGATGCCGTTTGTATATGTGGAGAATCTGAGAGAAATGATCCATACATTAAAAGAAAAAAACATCAAAAGCTATGCGGCACATCTGGATGGAAAGAACACCTATGATAAAGAAGATTACAGGCAGGGAACGGCTTTCCTGATCGGGAATGAGGGAAACGGACTCAGAGAAGAGATTGCACAGTGTGCGGATACCTGGATCCGGATTCCGATGTGCGGACAGGTGGAGTCGTTGAACGCAGCAGTGGCAGCGACAGTTCTGATGTTTGAAGTCAGCAGGCAGAGGAGAGGATAAACCATTTTCAGAAATTGACAGGGGTGATAGTATGGAACCATTGTTAGATCTGACAAAAGAATATGGTCTGGTGTTGGATGGCGGCGGAGCAAGAGGGGCCTATCAGATCGGTGCATGGACAGCGCTTGAGGAAGCAGGCGTGAATGTCTGTGCGGTGGCAGGGACTTCTGTAGGAGCATTAAACGGTGCTCTGATCTGCATGGACAGTGTGGAGAATGCACAGAAGGTCTGGGCAGAGATGAAGTTTTCCAGAGTCATGGATGTGGATGATGAGTGGATGCAGCATCTGTTCAGCAAAGATGGAAAATTAAAAGAAGTACTCTCTGAACTCTGGAAAAAACTCTCGGATGGAGGTGTGGATGTTACCCCGCTTCGCAATCTGATTCACGAAATGGTGGATGAAGAAAAAATCCGGCATTCGGGAAAGGAGTTCTGTCTTCTGACATTTTCTGTGACGGATATGAAAGAGATGGATCTTTCGCTGGAAGATATTCCCGAAGGCGCTCTGGAAGATTTTTTGCTTGCCAGTGCGTATCTGCTTGGATTTAAAAATGAAAAACTGCAGGGAAAGCGTTATATTGACGGAGGCGTGATCAACAATGTTCCGTTGAACTCTCTGTTAAACCGCGGGTATAAGGATATTATCACCATCCGGATCCATGGACCGGGAAGAGAGCCCCGGGCAAATATCCCGGAAGACGGGGAGGTTCATGAGATCAGCCCGAGAGTGCGGCTGGGAAGTATTCTGGAATTTGACAGCAAAAGGAGCCGGCAGAATCTAAAGATCGGGTATTATGATGCAAAACGGATGCTCTATGGTCTGGAAGGATTTATGTATTATCTGGAGCAGACCCATGAGGAGACGTGGTATGAGGACAGATTGTGTGAGATTCCGGATCTGGAGAAAGCCGAGATGGCATTTGTACTGAAACTTCCCATCGGGTGTTCTGCCAAAGAGCTGTATCTGGCAATGCTGGAAGCAAGCGCCAAGCTGCTTCGCATTCCAAAATATCAGATCTATACGGTGGATCAGCTCCGTGACCTGGTACAGACACATTATGAGAAACTGGAAGATCAGATACATCTTCCGAGATTTACACACACATTGATTCAGATAGAAAGGAACAGAACTATGAACTTAAAAGGAAGAAATTTTTTGACACTCAAAGATTTTACACCGGAAGAGATCACATATCTTCTGGATCTGGCAGCAGATCTGAAAGAGAAGAAGAAAAACGGCGAGCCGGTTGATTTCTACAGGGGCAAAAATATTGCACTGATTTTTGAGAAGACCAGTACAAGAACACGCTGTGCATTTGAAGTTGCAGCACATGATTTGGGCATGGGTTCTACCTATCTGGATCCGACCGGTTCTCAGATCGGAAAGAAGGAAAGTATCGAGGATACTGCAAGAGTACTGGGAAGAATGTATGATGGAATCGAGTACCGCGGATATGGACAGGAGATTGTGGAGGAACTTGCAAAATATGCAGGGGTTCCGGTATGGAACGGTCTGACCAATGAATATCATCCGACGCAGATGTTGGCAGATATGCTCACGATCCGTGAGAATTTCGGTACTTTAAAAGGTCTGAAACTGGTGTACATGGGTGATGCAAGATACAATATGGGAAATTCTCTGATGATCGTCTGCGCGAAGCTGGGACTGGATTTTGTGGCTTGTACAACAGAAAAGTATTTCCCGAATGAGGAACTGGTAGAGACATGCCGCGGATATGCAAAAGAGTCAGGAGCAACGATCACACTGACAGAGAATGTAGAAGAAGGAACAAAGGATGCGGATGTTATCTATACCGATGTCTGGGTATCTATGGGAGAGCCGGATGAAGTCTGGGAAGAGAGAATCCGTGAATTGTCTCCATATAAAGTGACAAAAGAAGTGATGGCAAATGCAAAAGAGTCTGCGATCTTTTTACACTGCCTGCCGGCATTCCATGATCTGAAGACAAAGATTGGAAAAGAGATGGGAGAACGGTTTGGCATTACAGATATGGAAGTGACGGATGAAGTATTTGAATCCGCACAGTCCAAAGTATTTGATGAAGCAGAAAACCGGATGCATACGATCAAAGCTGTGATGGCAGCGACACTGGGAGAGATGTAATTGAAAGCGGAAATTTTAAAAATGCTGCGGGAGAGTCAGGACTATGTTTCCGGGCAGCAGATCTGTGAGCGGTTCCAGGTATCCAGAACTGCAGTCTGGAAGGTGATCAAACAACTGAAAGAGGAAGGGTATGAAGTGGAAGCGGTACGCAACAGAGGGTATCGTCTCTCTTCTCTTCCGGATATTCTCTCCCGGGAGGAGATCGTCAGTCAGATAGATACTGTCTGGGCAGGGCAAAACGTGTATTATTTTACAGAAACAGATTCCACCAATATTCAGGCGAAAAGAATGGGAGATCAGGGGGCGCCTCACGGAACTCTGGCAGCAGCAGGACAGCAGACTGCCGGAAAAGGCAGAAGAGGAAGAACCTGGGAGTCTCCGGCGGATCAGAATATTTATATGTCACTTCTTTTGCGTCCGGAGATCGCACCGGTCAAAGCACCCATGTTGACTCTGGTTATGGCATATGCGGCTGCAATGGCGCTTCGGGAATGTACGGGTCTGGATGTACAGATTAAGTGGCCCAATGATCTGGTTATCAACGGGAAAAAAATCTGCGGAATCCTGACGGAAATGAGCACAGAGATTGATTATATCAATTATGTTGTCATTGGAATCGGGATCAATACTAATATTGAACAATTTCCGGAAGAACTAAAGCAGACTGCCACATCACTTCGGATTGAAGCAGGACACAGTATCAGACGCAGTCCACTCATTGCAGCAATTATGCGGTGGTTTGAAAAAGCATATGCCGAATTCATGAAAACGGAAGATCTTTCGGGAATCCAAAAAGCATACAATGAATTGCTTGTGAATTGCGGACGTGAGGTCCGGGTTCTGGAGCCAAAGGGAGAATGGCAGGCAGAAGCTCTTGGAATCAATAACGGTGGTGAGCTGCTTGTAAGAAAAGCGGATGGAAGTGAAACAGCGGTCTATGCGGGAGAAGTTTCCGTGCGCGGTATTTACGGATATGTTTAGTCATATAAGAAAGGAAACTGAAAATGGAAGAAGAAATTGTGCTTTGTGCGGCGAACTCTTATGAGCAGAAATACTATCTGAATCCCGAGTTTGAAATGCTGCCTGAAAGTATCAAGCAGGAATTGAATATTATGTGTGTACTCTACACAGAAGATGTAGGCGGGATCTTGATGGTTTTCTATGATGAGGATGGAAATCTGGAGTTTCGGGTAGATCACGAGGAGAATGATTTTTCGTTTGATGAGATCGGCAGTGTTTTGAAGATCAAACAGCTGCAGCAGACAAAACAGGAGCTGTTCGAGTCACTGGAATTGTTTTATAAGGTGTTTTATCTGGGAGAAGAGGTTGATCTGGAAGAAGAGTAGAGTACAGATCCTGAGAAAAGAAACGAGAGAAAGAGTTAGAGTGTGAAAATGAAACAGTTGAAAATAGGAAATGTTTTACTGGAAAATTCTTATGTACTCGGACCTATGGCAGGCGTAACAGACCTGCCATTTCGCTTGCTTTGCAAGGAGCAGGGAGCGGGTCTTCTGTGTATGGAGATGGTCAGTGCAAAAGGTATTTTCTATAATAATAAGAATACGGAAAGTCTGCTTCAGATTCATCCCGAGGAAGTGCCGGTATCGCTGCAGTTTTTTGGTTCAGATCCGAAGATCGTCAGCGAGATGGCGAAACGGGTCGAGGAACGTCCGTTTTCCATTCTGGATATCAACATGGGATGTCCGGTGCCAAAGGTCGTGCGAAACGGAGAAGGGTCTGCACTGATGAAGAATCCGAAGCTGGTATACGAACTGGTCAGTGCGACGGTAAAAGCAATCAAAAAGCCGGTTACCGTTAAGATCCGGAAAGGGTTCGATGATGAACATATCAATGCGGTGGAAATCGCGAAGATCATTGAAGAAGCAGGTGCGGCAGCAGTAGCCGTACACGGAAGAACAAGAGAACAGTATTATTCCGGAAAAGCGGACTGGGAGATCATCCGTCAGGTAAAAGAGGCAGTTTCCATCCCGGTGATCGGAAACGGAGATGTGACTTCCGGGGAAAAAGCAATCGCCATGCGTGAGCAGACCGGGTGTGACGGGGTGATGATCGCCAGAGGTGCTCAGGGGAATCCATGGATCTTTTCGGAGCTTTTAGAATATGAAAGAACAGGACGGCTTCCTGACAGACCGGATGTGGAAGAAATCAAACAGACAATGCTTCGGCATGCCAGACTCCAGATCGAGTATAAAGGTGATTTTACAGGAATCCGGGAGATGCGCAAACATGTGGCGTGGTATACAAAAGGACTGTATGGGGCAGCCCGTCTGCGGGATCGGATCAATCAGGTTGAGAGCTATGCAGAACTGGAAAATCTCTTGACATCGTTATAACGATTGAGTATAATATTGAAATTGTGAAATATACTTGAATTAGAGATATGGACAGGCAGAAATGTCCTGTAAATACAGGAAAAAGCCGAAGATAAAGTTTTAAATAAAAGAGCAAGATCAGGAAAGAAAGGAAGCAGACAGGTATGGCAGAGGCAAAGAAGAGATTACTTACTTACGCAGGATTGAAAGCGCTGGAGGATGAACTGGAAAATCTGAAGGTTGTAAAACGTAAAGAAGTGGCAGGAAAGATCAAAGAAGCCAGAGAGCAGGGAGACCTTTCAGAGAACGCAGAATACGATGCGGCAAAAGATGAGCAGAGAGATATCGAAGCACGTATCGAAGAGCTGGAAGGCATTTTGAAAAACGCAGAAGTTGTAGTAGAGGATGAAGTTGATTTAGACAAGATCAATGTAGGATGTAAAGTAAAAGTATTTGACATCACATTTGACGAAGAGATGGAGTTTAACATTGTAGGTTCTACAGAGGCGAACAGCCTGGAAGGAAAGATTTCCAATGAGTCACCGGTTGGTCAGGCTCTGATGGGTAAAAAAGTCGGAGAGACTGTAGATGTAGAAACACAGGCAGGAGTGATTCAGTACAAAGTACTTGATATCAGCCGTTCTATGTAGTAGAAACCAGACCCCTTTATTACAAGGGGTCTTAATTCGCATTTAGGGAACACATAAAAGTGTACCGGATGCCCGAAAAGGAAGGAGAAAATATCGTGTCCGAACAGCAGAAAAAAGCACAGCAGGAACCAGATTTAAATCAGTTGAGAAAAGTTCGCCGCGAAAAACTGGCGGATTTACAGGCAAACGGAAAAGATCCGTTTGTGATCACAAAATATGACCAGACACATCACAGTCTGGAGATCAAAGAGAATTTTGAAGAGCTTGCAGGAAAAGAAGTTTCTATCGCAGGGCGTATGATGTCCAAACGTGTGATGGGAAAAGCATCTTTCTGCAATGTACAGGATTTGCAGGGAAATATTCAGTCTTACGTTGCAAGAGACAGCATCGGAGAAGAAGCTTACAAAGAGTTTAAGAAGATGGATGTCGGCGATGTGATCGGAATCACAGGAGAAGTGTTTGAGACAAAGACAGGAGAAAAATCCATCCACGCTTCTTCCGTGACATTGCTCTCCAAGAGTCTTCAGATTCTGCCGGAGAAGTTCCACGGACTGACAAATACAGATATCCGCTACCGTCAGAGATACGTGGATCTGATCATGAATCCGGATGTAAAACAGACATTTATCAACCGCTCTAAGATTTTAAGCGCGATCAGAAGATATCTGGACGGACAGGGATTCCTGGAGGTAGAGACACCGATGCTCGTATCCAATGCCGGAGGTGCTGCTGCAAGACCGTTCGAAACACACTTCAACGCACTGGATGAAGATTTCAAACTCCGCATCTCTCTTGAGCTGTACTTAAAGAGACTGATTGTTGGAGGAATGGAGCGCGTATACGAAATCGGACGTGTATTCCGTAACGAAGGTCTTGACACAAGACACAATCCGGAATTTACATTGATGGAGTTGTACCAGGCGTATACAGACTATAACGGAATGATGGATCTGACAGAGAATCTGTACCGTCACGTTGCACAGGAAGTACTTGGAACAACTGTGATCGAGTACAACGGTGTGCAGATGGATTTAGGAAAGCCGTTTGAGAGAATCACAATGGTAGATGCAGTGAAAAAATATGCAGGTGTGGACTGGAACGAAGTGGAGACACTGGAACAGGCAAGAGCACTTGCAAAAGAGCATCATGTAGAGTTTGAAGAGCGTCACAAAAAAGGCGATATCCTTGCACTCTTCTTCGAAGAATTTGCAGAGGAGCACCTGATCCAGCCTACATTTGTAATGGATCATCCGATCGAGATTTCTCCGCTGACAAAGAAAAAACCGGAGAATCCGGAATATACAGAACGCTTCGAGTTCTTTATGAACGGATGGGAGATGGCGAACGCATACTCCGAGCTGAACGATCCGATCGATCAGAGAGAACGTTTCAAAGCACAGGAAGAGTTGCTTGCACAGGGAGACGATGAAGCGAATACAACAGATGAAGACTTCCTGAACGCGCTGGAGATCGGTATGCCTCCTACAGGCGGTATCGGATTCGGAATCGACAGAATGTGTATGTTGTTGACAAACAGTGCAGCGATCAGAGATGTGCTGCTGTTCCCGACAATGAAGAGTTTAGATAAGTAAGAATGGTTGAAAACGGCATAAATAAAGGATTCTTTGAGGATAACAGAAGAGAAAAATTATGATTTTACGCCCAATTTACGCCCGATTTTTAAGACTTTGGCAGAAACCGATATTTTAAAATTGAATATTTCATTAGAGAAAAAAGGAGATTGCTATTGATATATGGCAGTCTCCTTTTTCGGGTTAAAATGAATGATGTGATGTCTATTCAATTTCAATTTTTCCATGAGCCTTTTCAAAATCGGCAATGTGTTTTTTCATCAAAACTTCCAGTTCACGATTGGCAGAACGGGCATTATATTCAGCAACAAAACGAAATTTTTTCAATAGTTCCGGCTCGGTTCTTAATGTAAATTTTACTGCGTCAGACGGCATAGATATAACCTCCTTGTGATTCTAACATCATTATACTGTCAAAGTGACGGCTAAAAGCATATTGACGGCAAAACGACGGCATAATATAATAGAGAAGTAGGTAAAATAACAAAACGAAAGGAGAACATATGAAATTAGTTGAAGAAATATTTGAAAAGGCTACGGTTAGAGGATTTGTAGATTATTTGTTGTATGGTTTACCGCCGGAATCAGAGGAAAGAAATTATCAAGCACGTTTAGATGAGCCATATTTAGAATATGAAAAAGTCGCTTTAGAGTATGACAGTAATGGAGCGTCGGAACTATTATCATTAGTCAACGCTATGACTTGTGAAAATGCGTGTGTGTATATGGAATTGGGAGTGCAGGCGGGCATTTTGCTGATTGCTGACATCGTTCAGAATTTGCGGAGAGAAGAAATTGAGAATATCCATTATAGAAACAAGTGTGAGTTGTTAATTGAGGATATTAGGCAGGTATTAGAGATTATGAAAGATTCTATGACGGACGAATGTAAGCAGAACATGACAAACATTTTGAATAAATGGGGAGCAGAAAGAAAAGGGGAAGAATGATGTCCGAATTAAAAGAATTATTGGAAAAAGTTAAATTGGAAAATATCATGGCATTTATGATTTATGGAGCGGATTCGAGAAGAGATGCTTTTGAAAACTATGAGAAAGAAATTGAAAAATCCTATGATGAGATTTTTTATAGACTGGAACATTTATACTCAGAAGCAGATAGGAAAGATGATAAACTGTTTGATGTAGTGGCGGATTTTGCTATGCTTCACGACGATATATATTTTGAAGCAGGAGTATTGGTGGGATTTCAGTTGTTTAAGAACTTAGAGCAGGAGTATCAGAAACATGGGGAAGATTCCATATTGAATATTGTATTAAAGCCGAAAGGGAAGAAGTCAGTGTTAGAAGAAATTGCCGGATATAGAATGGACACAGCACTGGAGGAAACTTTGAGAACTGACAAGAAGTATCAAGAAGCAACAAAACGAATCAGTAAAAAAGGTGGATAGAAATGACTTCTCTGCGAAACAATGGGAAGTTATTGATGAAGCATTATCGGCTTGTAATAAAAAAAGTTCTGAATATGGGAGAGTGGCATACATGCAAGGGATTTCGGACACTGTGAATCTCTTTAAAGAAGCCTTATTGCTCATATGATTTTAGTTGAGAATATAAGAGAAACATAGTAGAATATACGTTAAAGAAATAGAGAAATAGGAATTTATGGAGGTAAAATAATGAAACTTGATAATTTTATTGGTATGATGACGGGACATTTTGATAACAAAGAGCAGTTTAATATGATGCAGACAGCAGGAAAAATATATCCTTATGCTAAACATGTAAATACAGTCTGCAATGACAAAATAAATAATATTCCTCAAGATTTCAATGGAAAATTTGTTGTTGAAGAAAGTTACTATGAGACCAATGGTAAACGTCATGCATCACCGCACCTTTTCCTTATTACGGAAAATGAAGATGGAATTTTACTTTCCTCCTATGAGATTCCGGAAGGAGAAGACAAAAATACATTTTCATATGATTCTATGAAAAATGTTGATTATAGTGAACTGAAAAAATCTAAAAAGTTTACTCCGGCACTTTATCATGAAAATGATGGCATCTGGGAGGGAGGCAGCACAAGTCAGTTTTCGCCAGTAATGACATTTAAGCTTTGGGAAAAGTTTTCTGATAGTTGTTTGGAAGTATCTGAAATTATGGAAGTTAACGGAAAGCGGACTTTTGGATACGATGATCCCATTATTTACAAACGTGTATAAATAAGTGATGAACATGGTGACAACTTTCAGTTTGTCGGAATCTTAATAATATGCGAAAAACCAGTGAGGTCAAGGAACAAGGCGAAGCCGATACGCCGTAGGGCAGTCCTTGACGGAACGGACGTTACCAATAACACCGTGATACAGCAGAGGACTTGAAAGGTCAGAAACCTTGCAAGTCCTCTTGTCTGTTATTATTGGGCGTTCTGTTTGAGATAGAGTGCTTCTTTTGCCAGTTCTTTTTCAAATTCTTCAATCGGACGGATAAACTGACCGTCTGTAATCTGATAACATTTCTCTGACTGTGAGTAGGTGAGTTCTGTTATCTCCGGCTCACACGTCTCTGTGTTGATTCCATAATAGTAAATTACAGAAGTTTCCAGTACCATATGAACACTGTCAAAATCCTTAGTAAAAGTGCTGTGTCCATTAGGGATAAGAAGTGCAGGCGGACAGTTATAAAACCTAGAACTGTCTTTCTTGATAAATATTGGCAGTAGGTGCATTTCATTCATACTCGGATTAACAAGGACAAGAAAACGTGGAACTAGTGCGGAATGTTCATTCATCAACCCGATATAAGTATCAAAAGTATCATCAATTAGATATTCGGAACAACTGTTATTGTAAAAGAGATACTGCTGTACGGTATCTGTATTCTGCGTTGCGGTCTGCATAGGTACATTTTCTCCGCTTAACCATTTTACATCAACATCTAAAGAATCTGCAATCAGTTGGAGTTTGTCCAGTTTGGGATTGTACTGTCCTGAAAGGTAGGAACTGAACGCTCCTTTGCTGATACCCGTATCCCGTACAATCTCTATCTGTTTCTTGTTTTTTACTTTCATGGCAAATTTAATCCGTTCTGGGATAGTGTTCATGAGTATACCCTCCATTTTCATATCTGCTCAAATTTCGTTATATCTCTTCATAAGTCCACTATAACACAAGTTCAGAAAAAAAGAAACATAAAGTTTATAAAAAACTAAACTTTTCTATTGCAAAACAGGAAACGGTATGTTAATATACAATTAGTTTAGAAATAACTGAACCAATATGACGTCATAAAAATACAGTAAAAATAAGAATGGCTGTCCTATCGGCAGAACGGGGAGAAATGGAGAATTGTGTATGCAGATTACTTTAACAAAGGAGCAGGTAAAAGAAGCGTTTGGGGAACTTCGTTACATGGGTGCAGATTATTGTTACCGATACGACAAGGAAACCCGAAAGAAAACAGAGGAAGTGGAAGCGTTAAGGCTTCACCTCGGAAGTATGAAACTTGGCAATAGTGTGGATATCCGGCTGGAAGCAACGGAACTTCCAAAGATTGAACCGTATTCCGTGGTAGAGTTGGAAAATGCAGTCTATGACCCTTATGTGATGAGAGGGAATTATCCGACACTGGTTGAGAGAGTGACATGTAAGGGGATTCGTACTGTTTCCGGCAAGAGCGCGTAGGCAGTCACGCCCGGAATCTCCCCACGAACCGTACAGCGTGAAAGGTCGGGGGAGAGATTTCGGGCGGTGGCGAAGCCACAAAAAAGAAAAGGCAGGTGGTAAAGAACGGAAAACAAAAGTTTTTCAGAACTCCCCTATACTAACAGGGGAGTAACTCGTCAGAAAGAAGAATTGTCGGCATTGATTGACTGGTGTCAGATAACGGTTAAAGATATTGATGTATTTACAATCATAGAGGATATATTGCGGATTCCACTGAACCTTATGGAACTTCACTATAAGGGAAAAGGCATAGCAGGACATGAATTGATAGCCGGATTTGATAATATTAAGATTCTGAAACCTACGGGAAATGCACAGTATGAGGGATTTCAGATACTTATGAGTGGTTCGGGGTGCAGGAATTATGAGAATTTTCTTACAATCAATCAAGAAACGTGGTTTGATTTCTTAGAAAGGGTTTGCAGATACAATGTGAATTTTCCCCGACTAGATTTAGCGATTGATGACAGAAAGACGTATTTGAGTATTCCTGAGCTTATTCGATTGAAAAATGAGGGATTGATTTCCAGTCAGTTGCAGGATATATCAGAAAACCGTTCGGATAAACTCAAAGAAGAGGAATTACAAGAAAATGGAAAAAGTCTGTACATGGGAAGTAAGTCAAGTGATTTCAGAATTGTTTTCTATGAAAAGGGTTATGAACAAGCGGAAAAGTATGGAAAGGAATTAGACACTGATTGGAATAGATACGAACTTAGGTTCCGGCAGAAAAAAGCAGTAAAGGTCGTGCAGGAATTGGTACATCAAAGAGACGTTGCAGGAATTGCATTATCTGTATTGAATGATAAGGTTAGATTTTTGCAAAAGCCGGAGAATAGCAGGACTACAAGAAAAAGGCTTTATCCAACTTATCCACCGTGGGAAGAGTTCATGCGCGATGTGGGGAAAGTAAAACTGACAATAAATCCACAGAAGAAAACGCTGGATAAGATATGGAACTGGCTGTCAATTTCAGTTGCTCCGTCTTTGAAACTTTTTGAAGAAATTGGGAAGTTGGATAATCAGGACTATATCGGCTTATTGGTGGAACAAGGGATAATGAATGATTCGCAACGAAAAATCTATGATGATTATAAAAAGTTTTCTCTTATGGCGAAGAAATATTAGAAACAATGAAGCATGGCAAAACCGATTTTATAGCAGAAACACCGCAAGGGTGTACCAATATACCATGCGGTAGAAATAAGGAAAGGAGAGTTTTTTGAGAAGAGAGATTCCGATTTGGGAGAAAAGTAATCTAACTTTAGAAGAAGCGGCGGCGTATTCAGGTATTGGCATTAACAAACTTCGGAAACTGACAGAATCCGAACAATGTTCCTTCGTTCTGTGGAATGGCACGAAACGCCTGATTAAACGCCGGAAATTAGATGAATACATGGATAGAATGTATTCTATCTGATGATTGAAAACTGAATAGTGATGTGTTATAAATATAGTATCGGTTTTTGTCATAGTCAGGAAAGGAGATTTTGATTATGGCAGAAAGACGAAAAGACAGAAAAGGCAGAGTATTAAAAGAGGGAGAATCCCAACGCAAAGATGGCAGTTATGATTTTCGGTGGAGAACGTCAGACGGGAAGAGACATTCCGTTTATGCAAGGACACTGGAAGAACTGCGAGAGAAAGAGCAGGCGATACAAAGAGACAAGAGCGATGGTATCAGGACGGACGCTAAGAATGTGACGCTGAACGATATTTACGATATGTGGATAGGACTGAAAAAGGGTTTGAAAGACAACACTTTTCAGAATTACCAGTATATGTACAATCAATTTGTATACCCTGATTTCGGACAGTTGAAAGTGGCAAAAATGAAGCGGTCAGATGTTCGGAGATTTTATAATATGCTTGCAGATGAACGGATGTTGAAGATCTCCACTATCGACAACATTCATACAGTGCTTCATCAGGTGCTTGATTTGGCGGTTGAGGACGAATATCTCAGAAGTAATCCCTCGGATAACGCCCTGAAAGAACTGAAACAGTCGCATAATTTTGACGTGGAAAAGAGAAGAGCGTTGACGGTTCAGGAGCAAAACGCATTTACTGCATTTCTTGCAAATAGCAGACAGTATAATCACTGGAATCCGATATTTACGGTCATGCTCGGTACTGGCTTGCGTGTGGGAGAGGTCACTGGCTTACGGTGGGAAGATTTGGACTTTGAGAATGGTACAATCAGCGTGAATCATACACTGGTGTATTACAATCACAGCAAGAACGGATGCTATTTCTCGGTAAACACTCCGAAGACAAAAGCAGGAAGAAGAACTGTGCCAATGCTTGATAATGTGAGAGAAGCCTTTATGCAGGAGAAGAAATATCAGGAAGAGAAAGGCATTTTGTGTCAGGTACGGGTAGATGGATATACGAATTTTGTGTTTGTGAACCGCTTCGGCAACGTACAACATCAGGGAACACTGAACAAGGCTCTTAGACGTATCATGCGTGACTGCAATCAGGAGATATTGGAAAAGACTGATGGTAAGAAAGAAGTTGTTTTGTTGCCCCGGTTCAGTTGCCACACACTCCGGCATACATTTACCACAAGATTGTGTGAATCAGGAATCAACATCAAAGTGATTCAGGACGTGTTAGGTCATGCGGATATCAGCACTACCATGAATATTTATGCAGACGTGACAAAGGACTTGAAAGAAAAGGAATTTGGGGTGCTGAATGACTATCTGCAAAGGGAGGAAATAGCGATTTGAGACATACGCCCACTGTACGCCCGATTTACGCCCAAAAGTAGAAAAGTTGCGTAGACTTATAGAGACATCTGTAAAATGGCGGATTGTAGAACATCAGGAAAATAGAGGGGCGTAGGGATATGTGGAGATGTAAATTGCAGATTGCAAGGCTCCCGACAATGAAGTCCTTAGATGGTGTAAATAAGAAAAATGATGTAAATAATACAGCTTCTGAAGCACCTGAAAAAAATGTAAAAACTGAGTCTGAAAAGATTGATTTTTCTAAGGTAAAGGTAGAACCTTTATTTGAGGAATTTGTTGATTTTGATACATTCAGTAAGTCAGATTTCCGTGCAGTAAAGGTTAAAGAGTGTGTTGCAGTACCGAAGTCAAAGAAACTGTTACAGTTCACTCTTGATGACGGAACAGGCACAGACAGAACCATTTTAAGCGGTATTCATAGCTTTTATGAGCCGGAAGAACTGGTTGGAAAGACTCTTATTGCTATCACAAATCTTCCACCGAGAGCTATGATGGGCATTGACTCTTGCGGTATGCTCCTCAGTGCTATCCACGAAGAAGAAGGCGAAGAAAAGCTTCATCTTCTGATGGTAGATGACCACATTCCGGCAGGTGCAAAGCTCTATTAAGATGATGTAAAGATGTACCGTTTTACAAAATAGACGGGACGTACTTCATTTGATAAAAAACTAAAAAAACAGCGATTTACATCAAACTTACATCAATTGATGCAGAAATCGGTGCAAGCAAGAAAAAATCGCATAATTAGCAGAATGAATGGGCAGTCCTGAAATCGGGATTGCCCATTTTTAGAAGAAAGACGAAAAACTCTTGACCTGCACGCAGCGTATACGCTTATACTATCAACATAAATCATAAGGAGGTGCATCTGATGTTATTAAATGAAATTATAAATGAGGTTGGAATGACAAAGCGTGCAGTTAAGTATTATGAAGAAAAAGGATTGCTGTCAGTGGATAAAGATAACAATGGTTATCGTAACTATACTGCACAAGATGTTGAAACTTTAAAAAAGATTTCAGTATATAGAAAACTCGGTATTAGTATTAAAGACATACAGAGTCTTTTGGAAACTGGCGACAAAAGTATTCTTCTTCGTATTTATCAAGAAAAAGTGCAGGAAAAAGTTTTAAAAGACTCAGAACTTGAAGCTTTGAAGCAATTTATAGATGATGGTGACGCAGACAAAGCAAATGAGGCACTTGATTATCAAACCGTTGAAAATGCAATTGAGTCTTTGCTACCGGGAAAAGAATGGGGAGATTATTTTAAAAGTCATTTCAAACCATTTCTTAATGTAAGGTTGAAGACTCTGGAACAGAAGCGAGCACTACAAAACATATTAGAATATTGCGATGAAACGATATTGAAAGTTCCTTTCATTATGGGAATAGGTGCGAAGATGATAGGTGGAATTGCACAAGAAACCAGAACCGCAGATGAGATGATAGCCTATTATCGTGATATGAGTGAAAGTGAATATGAAAGACTAAAAGAAAAAGTATGGAAAGGTGCTAAAATGAAAAACGGTATAATGAAATACCATCCAGCATTTATTGCACAGAGAAAAATGCAGAAAGAGTTACAAAATAAAGGATATAACGATATATTCATTCCTAATTTAATGGTTCTGTCTCCAACGTATGCAGAATATAAGAAAGCGTTAGATAATGTGAACGATAGAATGTGTAGAGAACTTGGACTGTATTATGATAGCAATTATAGCTTAGTTATTAAAAAAGATAATTCTAAGTAAAAGTTAAACTACCCTTTGGGAGAGGAAAAATCCTTTTCTCAAAGGGCTTTTTCTATTTGTACGGATATTCGCAAACTACAAGATAAAGCCAAAACTTCATATACTTGGATGAAACGGCTTGAATACAATGTTAGAGCGTTAATCAAAGTATTAAGGCGGCAGAACAGGCGAAAAAGACCGTCAAAGAGTCTACCCGTTCTGCCGGGAAAAAGATGATCAAGACCGTCGGAAAAAGCTCAGCGAAAACAACGCAGAAAACGATAAAAACCGCCGAGCGTACTGCTAAAACGAAGGTCAAGACAACGTAGCATATCGCACGGGCGGCACAGAAAACGGCACAAGCTGCGGTCAAGACTTCTCAGGGTACAGTTCAGGGGCAGCAAGGGCGGCGGCTCGTGCTGCTGTTGTTACGGCGAAAGCAATGGTAAAGGCAACGGCGCTTGCGATCAAGGCAATCATAGACGGAACGAAAGCATTGATTGCCGCAATCGCCGCAGGCGGCTGGATAGCGGTTTTGATTATTGTAATCGTCGTCCTGCTTGGGTGCGCCGTATCTATCTTCGGCGGCGGAGGAAACAGCAACGCTTATACCCCCGTGAGCGCCGAGGTGGAAGCCTATGACCCCTTGATACAGCAGTATGCCCGTCAGCACGGGATTCCTGAATATGTGGAGCTTATCAAGACGGTGATGATGCAGGAATCGGGCGGACGGGGCAATGATCAAATGCAGGCTTCGGAATGTGGGGACAACACAAGGTATCCTAATTCTCCCAACGGGATAACCAACCCGGAGTATTCCATTGATGTGAGAAGCCAAAACCTTGCGGACTGCTTAAATGCGGCGGGAGCGGAAAATCCCATAGATATGGAGCATATCAAACTTGCCTTGCAGGGCTATAACTACGGAAACGGCTATATCTCTTGGGCGAAAACCAACTACGACGGTTATTCCTACGCAAACGCCGTTGAATTTTCTGCAATGCAGGCGGAACACTTGGGCTGGGACGGCTATAGCGATACCCAGTATGTCTCTCATGTGCTTCGATACTATCCCTACGGACGAGCATTTACAAGCGGCGGCAATCAGGCGATTGTGGAGGTCGCTTTGACGCAGCTAGGCAATCAGGGCGGCGAGCCTTATTGGTCGTGGTACGGCTTCGTGTGGAGTGGTGCGCCTGCTTCGTGTCGTGGTGCGCCGATCAATGCGGTTATCTTGAGAACGGCATTATCCCGAAATTATCTTTCTGTTCGGACGGTGTGAACTGGTTTCAGGGCAACGGGCAATGGCAGGACAGGAATTATGAGCCGCAGGCAGGCGACATCATCTTTTTTGACTGGGACGGAGACGGAACAATCGACCATGTGGGCATTACAGAGAAATGCGAGAACGGTACTGTTTATACCGTAGAGGGTAACTCTGGCGATGAATGTAGATAGAGGAGCTATACTGTCGGAGACAGCGTAATCTACGGATACGGTGTACCGGCTTATTAAAATTACAAGCCGCTTGCCAAAAACAAGGCGGCTTGATTACATAATTATTTGTGAAGTACTTGTGCTTATTTAAGGACTAAAAGTCTTTATATATGGATTTTATAACTGTAAATTTGCTCAAAATGTGCTATATTATAAAATACAGGTGAATTGGAAAATTATAAAATGCAGTTTGTTTGAGGTGCAAAAATGAAGGTTAGATACAATAAACTTTGGAAACTTTTAATTGATAAGGAAATGAAAAAGAGCCAATTACGAGAAGCAATTGGTGCCAGTAAAGGTACATTCGCAAAACTTGGAAAGAACGAAAATGTTACACTTCCTGTATTGCTGAATATATGTGAATACTTAGAATGTGATTTTGGTGACATAATGGAAGCTGTACCTGAAAGGAAGCATAATATCAATGAATAAGAAAATCTTAATTGTCGATGATGAAAAGGAAATTGTTGATCTTTTGGAAGTGTATTTGAAAAATGACGGATATGAAGTATATAAATGTTACAACGGTGCAGACGCTATGAAATGTATTGAAAATTCAGAAATTGATTTAGCGATACTTGATATTATGATGCCAGACATAGATGGCTTTCGGCTCTGCCAAAAAATCCGTGAAAAGTTCTATTTTCCAATTATTATGCTTACAGCAAAGATTGAAGATAGCGATAAGATTATGGGGCTTACCATTGGCGCAGACGATTATATAACAAAACCGTTTAATCCTTTAGAGGTTGTGGCAAGAGTGAAAACACAATTAAGGCGTTATCAGAATTATAACAATCCTAATTTGATTCAGCCCGAAGAAAAAGAAGAATATGACATCAGAGGGCTACTGATTAACAGAGTTAGCCACAAGTGTTATTTGTTTGGTAAAGAAATAGCACTGACTCCGTTAGAGTTTTCGATTTTGTGGTATCTATGCGAACATCAGGGTAAAGTTGTCGCTTCTGAGGAGTTGTTTGAATCCGTATGGAAAGAAAAATATTTTCGCAACAGCAACAATACGGTAATGGCGCATATTGGTCGGCTTCGGGAAAAATTAAATGAGCCATCAAAGAATCCAAAGTTTATTAAAACTGTTTGGGGGGGGGGTAGGTTATGAAATTGAATAAAAAAGGCAAAAATTATTTGCTCTCCGCCTTGTTCAAAAGATATATCATTCAATGTGCAGTTTGTTCTGCGATTATTTTAGCCAGTACATTTCTTTTAGAGATTATAGTACAGAAAATCCTCAGCAAGTATGTTTTAAATTACTACCTATATTACAGGGCATTGTACCTTGATATAGTGGCAGTAATCGTATGGGGGTGCTGTATTATATATTTGACCTATCGACTTCTGAAAAAAGTAGTTGACTATGTGTACGAATTACAGGCTGCAACAGGAAAAATGTTCGATCCAAATATCAGTTATATTGAGTTGTCCCCGGAGTTAAGTGAAATTGCCGCTAACATAAATCGGTTGAAACAAGAAGCCGAAAGCAATGCAAGGCTTGCCAAAGAAAATGAACAGCGGAAAAATGATTTGATAATGTATCTTGCACACGATCTGAAAACTCCGCTTTCTTCTGTGATTGGGTATTTGACTTTACTAAAAGACGAATCACAGATGTCAAAGGAACTCCGAGAAAAGTATCTTTCAATTTCTCTTGATAAAGCAGAAAGGTTAGAGGATTTGATTAACGAATTTTTTGAAATTACACGGTTTAATATGTCCAATATTACATTACAATACACGAAAATCAATTTGACTCGGATGCTTGAACAACTCATATATGAGTTTAAACCTATGCTCAAAGAAAAAAATCTGCAATGCAATCTTTGTGCTGCTGCTGATATAATGCTTCGGTGTGACGCAGATAAAATCCAGCGTGTTTTTGATAACCTTTTGAGAAATGCCGTTATTTACAGTTTTGAAAATACAGAAATCACGATTAACGCTCAGTGTCAGGATAAAACAGTCAGTATTGTTTTTCATAATTATGGCGATACTATACCGGAAGAAAAATTAAACAGGATTTTCGAGCAGTTTTACCGGCTTGATACAGCAAGGAGTACAAGCAGAGGCGGCGCAGGGTTAGGCTTAGCTATAGCAAGGCAAATTGTGGAGTTGCACAACGGTACAATCACTGCTAAAAGTCAGGAGGAACAAATCGAGTTTTCAATCACATTACCGCTGTCGTAGGAAAATTGTAGGAATTTACACAGAAAAAAAGAGGAATATCTTACGAACAATTAAAAAAATGCGAGCTTCTGTTTTGATACAATAAAGGCATCAAGATAGAGGCTCATATTTTTGTGATATGCTATAAGGAGGAACAATGAAATTGACAAGAAAACAAATACTGATATTTTTTATTTTGCTTCTTGTATTTACACTATCTGCCTGTTCGACAACTAAGCAAACAGAAGAAAATAACTTGACAGATAGCGCAGTATCAACAGACAAAACCGTGTCAGTTGTTCGAGGAACAATCACGCCAACCGTTTCAGCGCAAACAACGATTGCTCCGGCAGTACCATTTATTATTGCTTCACCCGAAAATGGAGAGTTTCATACCAAGATAGAAACAGAAGAAAAAATTACTGCTGGACAGGTCATTGGAATGGTGAATGGAAAAGAATTGAAATCCCCGGTTGATGGTACGATTACATCTATTGCGCCATCCGGTGAAAGTGTACCGGCGGATTATCCTGTAGTAACGATACAGTATACAGGATTTGCTCTCAATATAGAAGCAGAGAATTTTTTAAGTACCTTGCCGGAATATGCAGATTTGAAAGCAAAATTTCAGGTTTATGATGGTGTAGGTCCAACTGAAGTAATCGCAGTGGTATCGCCTGCCGCCGAGGGAGATGCATTTACAGGTATCGTGCAGCAGGAGGGGGTGCAATGCTTGATTGCTCAAAATGTCAATGTGAAGTCAGGGCAAAGTGCTACAGTGGTTATAACGGCTGAAACAAGAAAAGACGTTCTTATGTTGCCACTGTCAGTAATTGCAGGCAGACAAGACACCGGAACCGTCACAGTAGTAACTCCGGACGGAAAAGGCGTACAAACGAAAGTAACATTGGGGGCGACAGATGGAGCGAATATAGAGATATTATCCGGCTTAGAGGAAGGCGATATAGTATCTGCTACTCCGCCAAACCTCGATCCGAGGAGAAACTGATAAGAGGAGAAACTGATAAAATGAAAGAAATTTTTAAAAACACCTTAATTCAAATACATCACTTGAAAGCAAGTGTTAAATTAAATAATGGCGATATGCTGACAACAGTAAATGACGCCAATATGGAATTGCAGCGATGTCGTAGTTATGCCATTGTTGGAAAGTCAGGTTCGGGAAAAACCAGTCTTATTTCCATTATCGGTTTATTGAATCGAGACTATGAAGGCGATTATATTTACGACGGGATTTCCATTTCCAAATTGAAAGACCGTGAACTATCTATGCTGCGAGCCAATAATATCGGATTTGTATTCCAGAACTATTCTCTGATTAAGTATTTAAGAGTTTGGGAAAATATTGAATTACCTTTGCTTTATGCTAAAAAAGCCTTTAGTAAAAAGCAGCGACAGGAGATTATTTTAGAGTTGCTGAAAAGTGTAGGATTGGAAAGTAAAGAAAATGATTATCCGGTGAATTTGTCAGGCGGTGAACAACAAAGAGTTGCAATCGCAAGGGCACTTGCAGTATCGCCGGAAGCCATTTTATGTGACGAGCCGACGGGAGCGTTAGATAAAAAAACAGGAAAGCAGATTATGGAGTTGCTGCATAATATCGTACAAGAAAAGGGCATTATGCTGCTATTGGTGACACACGATCCTGATATTGCAGAAACTTGTGACACGATTTTTGAAATGGATGGAGGGAGGATAGCTTGTGCTAAAAATGATACTTAAAGATCTTCGCCTTTCTCCGCTTAGAAGTATTCTGACAAGTATTTCAATGCTTGTAGGCATTATAGCAATGATCGCCTCAGTATTAGTCGGTACACTGGGAAAGGAGTATTTGATTTCTGTAAACGCACAGGTGTATGGGTGGACGCCTACATATGCTTTTGTCATAACAGAGTCCGATTTTCACGATAGAGATAAGATGGAACGATTTTTCCAGACTTTTGAATCCATTGATGATATAGCTGCTATTACTTTCTCTATGAAAGAAGATATTAAGTTTGCACCAATGAACACATTAACACCGACATCTTTGAACAATCTTTACCAAAACCTGATGGCTGTTGAAGTCGTATGCACAACGGAATCTTATAATCAAGTCTATAATCTTCCAATGACATCAGGCAGGTGGTTAGAATCTTCGAGCAAAAGTGGTAGTAGGCTTGAGATAGTTGTAAATAAAAAAGCGCAAAAATATTTTGCGGAGTCATCCTATGCTGCTGGAAATGTAAAAAATACACTTGCGCTTACACCTTTCAATATTGTCGGAGTCGTAAATGATGGCAGAGATTTACCTACTGTCTATGTAGATTCGATGGCAATGTTATACTTTACACCAGCAATGTGGCAAGTACAAAGCGCAAATATATACTGGCATTCTACGACAGGTCTGACAACAGAACAGATACATTCCGCCGTCAATGATATTTTAGCTGATAGTATTGGCGGTCATGTGGAAAATGCCGGACGAAGTGATGTGGGCAATACCTATGATTCGGTATTATCCATATTGCAATTAGGACTTTTAGTTACTTCGCTGCTATTACTGTTTGTTTCTGTATTAGGACAGATTAATATAGGATTATCTTCATTGGAACAGCGAACGCATGAATTGTTAATCCGCAGAGCGATAGGTGCTTCACGAACAAACATTGTGACACTTGTTTTAGGATCACAGTTAATTTTGTCAATATTTGTTTGCTTTGCGGCTATTTTGATTTCACTGATTTTGGTGCATTGCATTGGAATATTACTTCCCGTGGATTCACCAGTGGGAATACCAAGTTATCCAATCAGTGTTGCTATTATTGCTGTAACTGTGTCTATGCTTACAGCGTTGTGCGGCGGCTTATTGCCAGCGCTGAAAGCAGCAAAATTAGAACCAGCATTGGCTCTTAGATGAAAGAAATGAATAAAAGGAGGAAATAAAAGTGAAACAAACAATCTCTAAATTTGAAAAGTTTTCTAAACTTCTGCTTTGCATTATGATTTCTTCGTTGGTGGTTATATTGGCAGGGTGTTCTGCTTCTCCGAACTCTGATACGGGTACAAGAGGTTTCACAGACTTTGAAACGATTGAGAAAGAATATCTGACGACGATTGAGAATTTGGATTGGCCGGAGGGCTTTACGCCGCCGGACACTTTAGAGGGAGAAGATACGGGAGCGTCTTTTCAGGTAGGATATGGTGATACAAGAGCATCTAATCTTTGGGAATATACTTGGATGAAAGAATGGCTTGACACCTACAATACGGATTCACAGAGGGCGGCAAAAGCTTTGGAAGAACTGGAAAAAGCGTTTGATATGCCTTATATGGGAGAAGATCGGTGTGATGACGCCACTCGCAATTATCTTCGCCAGAATATTGATAAAGCCAAATTGGGCGATCCGTCAGGATTTACAGAGTGTATTCGGGCAAACTATGCCGATTAAACTATCGTATAATTTTGCTTAAGGAGGTGGACTTGATATGCAAAGAAAACGCCGTAAAAAGAAACGGGTGGGAATACTTTTAATTTTTTGTATACTTTGTATAGGAGGCGGTATGCTGTTTGTACCGTGGGTAATGCAGCCGGAAAATTTTAGGGATGTCAAGAATAAAATCAATAGCTTTTTATACAAAGAAAATTTTCCGGACTCCTATAATGCGAAATCACTGATTGCAGTGGACTGTTCTGATGATGAGATATTTATTTCAAAGGATGAAAAAGCACCACAAGTGCCTGCAAGTTTGGCAAAACTATTTGTTGTAGAATATGCAGCAACGCTGGCGGAACTTGACAGCATTGTTGATGTGAGCTATGAGGCTATTTCACTCACTAAACCCGGCTCGTCTGTTGCCCATATTGAGGAAAAAGAATATTTTTTACACAATCTATTTGCAGCAATGTTAGTACCGTCAGGAAATGACGCTGCGTATGTTGTGGCAGACTATTGCGGTGGTATTCTTTCTCCACAGGCAGGAAGCAGTCGAGAGCGTGTCCAAATTTTTATGGAAAATTTAAATCGGTATTTACAGCAAGAAGGGTGTTCGGACACAGTTCTATATGATCCCAGTGGTTTTGATACAGAAGCACTTACAACTACTTTAGATTTGAAAACCGTGGTATATCGGTTATTGGAATATTCGTGGTTTAGGGAAATTGTATCTCAAAACACTTATACGGCAACCTTGCCTGATGGCAGTACGCAAACTTGGCAGAATACAAACACTTTCCTTGATCCTGCGTCAGAATATTATAATGAAAATGTATGTGGTATCAAGACTGGCTCTTTATCAGATGATTACAATCTAATTGTACTTTACCGGCAACACAACAAAGAATTTTTGATATGCAGTTTAGGTTCTCAGTCTGATACTTCCCGATATGACGATGTGGATTTCATTTTGAAAACGATTGATGAATCATATTATCTTACACAATAAGTTTCATATTACTCTATTTAAAAAAGAGTAAAGGCAAAATTGTCGGCGGAATTTATGATGACAGATTACTTGTAAAACCGATAAAATCAGCAATTTCATATATGCCGACAGCTACTTATGAATTGCCGTATGATGGGGCAAAGGAAATGCTGCTTGTAGAAGATGTGGATAATAAGAAATTTTTAACAGGACTATTTAATGCAATGTACGATGAATTACCAGCACCTAAGCCTAAAAAGAAAAAGTAGACAGATACTATTGATGGAGCGATAGGTATATAAAAATTATGGAAACAAAGCCAAGGATTTTATATTTACAAAAGATTTTACTGGAAAGAACCGATGAAGAAAATCCTCTTTCCACAACACAGTTAATCAATATATTGAATGATGAATACGGAATATCTGCACACAGAACGACGGTCACGAAAGATATTGCTGCACTTCAGGAGTTTGGAATGGACATTGTTACTATCCATTCTACTCAGAGCAAATACTTTGTAGCCAGTCGAAAGTTTGAATTGCCGGAACTGAAACTGCTGATAGACGCAGTGGAGTCATCGAAGTTCATTACCAAGAAGAAAAGCGAAACTTTGATTGAGAAGATACATACGATGACCAGCCCGGGGCAGGTGGCAAAGCTGAAGCGTAATAACTATGTGGTCAATCGCATTAAGCCGGATAATGAGCAGATATATTACATTATTGACGCTATAAACGATGCCATCAACGCAGGTAAACAGATTTCTTTCCAGTATTACGATTATACCGGATTAAAGAAAAAGGTTATGAAGAATAAGGGCGAAGTGTATAAGCTCAGTCCGTATAAACTTCTCTGGTGTGGGGACTATTATTATGTTCTCGGATATTCAGAGAAGAAAAGCAAGGTTATCAATTTCAGGGTAGACCGTATTGCTTCCAAGCCGGAGATATTGGATAAAGATATTGTTCCTATGCCCGATGATTTTGATATTGAGAATTACACAAAGGAAGTATTCTTTATGTTCTCAGGCGAAAAAGTCCTTGTGGATTTACGGTGTGATAACAGCCTGATGAAAACAATGGTAGACCGTTTCGGAGAAGATGTGACAACCCTTGCGTATGATATGACGTCTTTCAGGGTACAGACCGAAGTATCAGCCAGTCCTACCTTTTTCGGTTGGGTATTTGGCTTCAATGGCAAGGTACAGATACTTGCACCGGAAAGTGTGAAAGAACAGTACAGACAGATGATTTCAAAAGCTGATGAGAATATGCAGGAAAGCGAATAGTGCAGATTTGAACTTGTCCGTGCAAACTATACGAACCTGCAAAAAGGCTTTCACGAAACAACAGAGTATTTAGAAGTGTTTCTCAGAAATCTGCTTTTGAACGAGAAAAATGAGCTTCATAATCGAAATCTTCATATAAGTGGACTTTTGGACGAAGAGAAAGTGGACATTGGGGATACAAAAGTGGATATTGAGAATGAAAAAGTGGACATTCAAGACAAAAAAGTGGATATTGAAAGTGTACTTTCCGAAAAAGGTAGTGATTTCTCGGTAAAAATGAGGATTCATATCCATAGACTTTTTGAGAAGTTTGGCTTTGATGAGGTGTTTGGAAGAAGTGCGGTTATGGAACTTTTTGAGCTGAAAGGTTCAGGTGCTTCAAAACTTCTTTCCAACTTGGTTCAGGCAGATATTATTGAACCAGTATCCGGTCACGGAAAAGGGAAATATAAATTCAAGAAGTAATGTATATCTTGTTTGAAGTTTTATAAGTTTTTTCTTGAAATTATCGACACAGCGTGTAGACTATTCCATATTTAATCTTCAGTAGCAGGATAGCGAAGATAAGGAAGCAGAATAGAAATTGTGTAGACGGTCTGCACAAATTACAAGATTAAAGTTCATTGAACAAAAAAGCCTTTATGGGCGGGAATTTTCAATGGATATATCGTATGACTAAAGAGGTGTTAGCAAGTGTGCAGCACCTTTTTGATTTATAGGGAGAAAGAAAAAAATTTCGTTGAATATTTTAGCCTTTTTGGGCTATAATTTTCAATGAGAACTTGAAATTCTGATAGAAAACATATATAATATTGATTGAAAAAGCCTAAATAGGCAGAAATTTTCAATGAAATGGAGTGGGCTTTATGGAAATTAAGCGTGATAGTTACCTTGAACAGTTGATTTCATATCGTTTTGACGGCTTAGTGAAAGTAATTACCGGTATCAGGAGATGTGGCAAGTCCTATCTTCTTAAAAATATATATCGAAATTATCTGATTGATAACGGTGTAAAAGAGGAGCAGATTATTACGATTGAGCTTGACCTTGCGAAAGATATTAAATATCGTAATCCGCTTATTCTTTCATCGTATGTAAGAGAGAAAGTGGAAAAAAGCAAAGACGAGTATTATCTTTTCGTTGATGAAATTCAAATGTCTGATGAAGTGGCTAATCCATATAATCCGGACGGTAAGAAAATTACTTTTTACGACGCTCTTAATGATTTGAGAGGTTTATCGAATTTAGATGTTTATGTAACCGGAAGTAATTCAAAAATGCTTTCCAGTGACATTCTTACTGAATTTAGAGGACGAAGCGATGAAATAAGAGTACACCCACTTAGTTTTGCAGAATATTACTCTGCTGTTGGTGGAGATAAAAACGAAGCATTTGATGAATATGCGTTCTATGGAGGTATGCCGCTTATCTTGTCGAGACCTAATGATACAGCTAAGATGAATTATCTGAAATCGCTTTTCTCAGAAGTGTATATTAAGGACATTGTTGAACGTAAGAGAATTGAAAGACAAGATGTTCTGGAGCAGATATTAGATTTGCTCTGTTCATCGGTTGGCTCATTAACAAATCCGACTAAAATTGCGAACACTCTGAAATCTAAACAAGGGGGCGGTGTGTCTGCCAACACGATTCGGGCATATATCGGACATTTGGAAGATGCGTTCCTTTTTTCAGAAAGTAAGCGATATGATGTAAAAGGCAAATCTTATTTTGATTCGCCAAATAAATATTACTGCGAGGACATTGGACTCAGAAATGCAAGAATAGGCTTCCGTCAACAGGAAATGACACATATAATGGAGAACATCATATATAATGAGTTGAATATCAGGCAGTTTTCCGTTGATGTTGGTGTTGTTTATGCAAGGACACTCAGTGAAAAAGGCAATTCAATTCGTACTCCAAGGGAAATAGATTTTGTTGTAAATTCAGGAGGAAAACGTACCTATATCCAGTCAGCGTATGCGATGCCGACTGATGAAAAAGCTGAAGTAGAACTCAGACCATTTACACTTACAGGAGATTCTTTTCCTAAAATTGTGGTAAGGAAAGATATTGGAAAGCGTTGGTATGATGATAACGGTATTTTGAATATCAATGTGATTGATTTCCTTTTGGATAAGGAGCTTATATAAAAAAGAGCATATAGCGATTGTTGGAGGAAGATAAGTGAGTACAAGATATACGAAAGAAGAATTGGAAGAATACTTCTTTGAAGCCTTAGCTATGTTTAACGATGTTCTGGAGTCAGATATTATATCTGAAAATGTTGTATTGGACTTTTTTACACCTGCCAACGGACTTGCTGTATATAAGCGGTTTTGCGAGAAATATTTTTCTGACAAATATGAAAAGCAGCACGAAACTGAGAATTACTTTGAGTTTATTGCAGCGGAAGCATTTGTTGGGAAAAAACTTTATGGTGTACTTATTAGGTCAGATATAGAGTTTTCTCTTAGCGAAGTATTGATGACATTTTTACACGAAATATCCCATCTGTTTTGTACAAGAAATGAAATTGAAAGCGGAGATTTTTTCGACAGATATTGTATGGGAAGTGGCGAAGAAGATGGATATTATAATGCCGGATATGCTGTATGGAGAGAAGCGATTGCAGATATAATGGCAGATTCCATTATGTCTGAATATGCTACTCTTAAACTCGAAATGGCTGCTGATGAAATTCTAAATTGCTACAATCATATAAGTCGTCAGGATTCAGAAGCGAAAAAATATATCTCGCTTATCATCTGTTTTGCCAACTTTTATTTACTGTTTTCTCAAATGCCCATTTTATAAGGCTTTCTACGCTTTCCTCAATTCTGCTCTTCCATTTTACCCAATTTCCCTTTGGGTAGAAACTTTTCATTCCCGTTGAAAGCAAATTTCTCTTATTTTGCTATGTTGGGTACTCTTTTATGCACACTGGGTAGAGTTTTTATTTTTCTGAACTTTCTGTTTTTCACTCACGCTACCAAACTTTGCTATTTCTTCTTCAAATTTTGTTTCTGTCACATGAGTATATATGTCAATCGTTGTACTGTAATGCTGATGTCCCATTAGCATTTGCACTACTTTAGCGTCCATTCCTTTTTCAAAGCACCTGCTACAAAATGTATGTCGGATTGCATGAGGATAAAGGTCTTTAAATTCTATCGGCTCTCTGTTTTCCTTTACCGCTTCTATTGCTTCTTGAAAATTGATTGCTTTTACTACTTTCTTAATTTCTTTTTCTGCTACATTCCGAATAACTGGACTTCCTAAAGAAGTGGTAAACACCAAGTTATCAAATTCTCCACTTGAACGCCAACGATTTCCATAGGCTTTTTTCTGCCTGTTCTGTTTTTCTTTTTGAGATAACAGAATTTCTTCTGTTTCTGCCATAAACGGAATACTTCTGTATGAATTATGTGTTTTAGGCTTTGTTAGTCGCATAGTCTTTACTCCATTTTCATATTGACAGGATAAAGACCTTTGAATGTTAATACATTTCTTATTCCAGTCTATATCTTCCCATTTCAGACCACCGACTTCCCCAATTCGCATACCCGTCAGAAACATAATGTAAAACATCTCTTTATACCAGTTATGCTCTACTTCCTGCAAAAACCTTGTTTGCTCTGCCATTGATAAGAAACGTCTTTCTGCTGTTTTATTTTCCCAAGGTACATTGATTTCAAAACATGGATTGATGTCTATAATACGATTATTCTTTGCAGACTCCAAACACTCCCGAACTCTGCCTAAAGCATCTCGCATACTGGAAGACGCTCTCCCCTGCTTATTCATATCGTTAATGACACGTTGAATATCCAAGTTCCGTATATCTGTCACTTTCATATTCCCTATTGCTTTTCCAAATGTATTATAATATTTGCTACGCATAGGAAACACGCTTGTTTCCTTGATATTAGGAATTTTATAATTTGCAAACCATTCCTCAAACCATTCATTCAGCGTTATTTTCTGACGTTTCATATCAATATTATTTCTTGCTTCTTCTTTTGCCTTTTCAAACAATATTTTTAATTTCTTCAAATCAACATCATACAAGTTAATGTCTATTCCGTTTATCTTTGCTCTTGCTTCGTATCTACCGTCCTTTCTTTGACGTAAACCTGTTCCTAATTCTTTTCCTTTTAAATCTTTACCCATAATCTCTACCCTTTCTATCAATCAAATATTTTGATAAATAAAAAGGGAACTTCTGTGATTTTAACCATATACTACTATAAGTTCGCCTCCTTTTCAATCAGAACTTCAATAACTTTTTGCTTGTTGCTCTAGCCATGTGTCTAATAATCTTCTGTTCGCATACCACCGATACCCAATCTTCATGGAAAACGGACAGTTTCTACTTTTCAAGAGTTCTCTTGTCTTTGTTTCTCCAAGTCCAAGATACTCACTTACTTCCTTTAAATTTAATAATGCTTTTTCTATACGATTATCCCCTTTCCTCTAATCTTCTTGCTTTTATGTAATCATCATACAACTGTTTCTGTGTGATATTCATTTCTCCATTTGCTACAAGATTACCGATATAATCCCTTTTCTCTATCTTTCCAACCTCTGCAAACAGTTTCAAAGACGGAGCAACATACTTTTCTAACCATTCCCACACCTTTTGTAAACTTTTCTTCTGTGGTTGCATGGTAAGTTTAACCTTACCTATATCTTTCATCAGTTCCGCCCACGCTTGATAGGTTGGGTAAAGCCTTTTTCGTGTTGTCATGCTGTCTGTCGGCTTTTCTAAAAATCGTATTTTGCTGTTCAATACTTCCATTGCCAGTCCTGCCACATCTCTATATCTCAATAATTCCTGTACTACGCTAACTGCCATTTCCTGCCGAAATCTCAACTCATATCTATTCCAATTTTCATCTAATTCTGTTCCATACTTTTTATTCTGTTCATATCCCTTTTCATAAAATACCAATCTCAAATTACTGGCTGAACTGCCGAGATAAAGACTGCCACCTTTACTCTGAAACACTTCCTCTTTCAGTTCTCCCGAATCGTGAAAATCTATATCCCTTAGTTTTGTGGAAAGCAATCCCTCTTTTGTCCGTATAATCAAATCGGGAATACTCAAATACGGTTTTCTATCATCTATCGCTAAATCAATCCGAGGAAAATTGATGTGATACTGACAAACTCTGTTTAAGAAATCAAACCATGTTTCCTCATTGAGTTGTAAAAAATTCTCATAGTTACGACAGCCTTTCCCACTCATTAAGATCTGAAAGCCTTGATACTGTGCATTTCCTGTCGGCTTTAGCACCTTGATATTATCGAAGATTGCCACAACCTCATGTCCTGCAATCCCTTTTTCATAGCCTGTTACCGTCATAAGTTCCAAAGGTATTCTCAACACATCTTCTATGACTGCTTCTAACGGAACTTCCTTAATGGTTATCTGACACCAATCTATCAAGGCACTTAATTCTTCTTTCTGCCGTATTACTCCCCTGTTAGTGTAGGGGAGTTCTGGAAGAAAACTTCCGCTTCTTTCTTCCAAATTTATCAAACCTCCTTATCTGCAATGGCGTTGCCATTGCCCTGCCCTCAACCTGCCGTTTGGTACGTCAGAACGAGGACAGGAACTTTGACCGCCTACATATTTTTATTTGGAACAGGGCGGATACCCTTACAGGTAATCTTCTCCACTAATACAGGGAAGTTTCCTCTCTGCACATAAGGGGCATAAACTGGTTCTTCCAGTTCCACCACCGCATAAGGCTCAATCTTCGGAAGTTCCGTTGCTTCCAAGCGAATATCCACGCTGTTCCCAAGCTTCATACTTCCAAGATGAAGTTTTAAGGCTTCCACTTCCTCTGTTTTCTTCTTACTGTCTTTATCATAGCGGTAACAGTTATCCGCACCCATGAAACGAAGTTCTCCAAATGCTTCTTTTACCTGTTCTTTTGTCAATGTAATCTGCATACACGTTCCTTTCTCCCCGTTGAACCGATAGGTCAGTTTCTCATATTTTCAATTTCTTATTACGACGTCGTTTGTGGTTCAGTTATTTCTGAACTTAATTGTATATTAGCACAGACATATTTGTTTTGCAATAGGAAGTTTAGTTTTTTATAAACTTTTTATTTTCTTTTTTCTGAACTTGTGGTATAGTGTCCTTAGACGATAAGATATGAAAAGTTATAACGAGATATGGAAAGAGAGGGTTTTCAGATGAATACAATCGCAGAACGGATTAAATTTGCCATGAAAGCAAAAAATAAAAAACAAGTAGATATAGTCAAAGATACAGGTATCAGCAAAGGGGCGTTTAGTTCCTATCTTTCGGGACAATACAACCCCAAAGCCGATAAAATGGAACTGATCGCCGACTCCTTAGATGTAGATTTGCGTTGGCTTTACGGACAAAATGTGCCTATGGAACATACAAGTCAAAACGATAACGCCCTGCAATATGTCTTTTATAACAACTCCTGCTCTGAGTATCTTCTTGATGATTTAGATGATATATATATCGCCATGATGACACAATATGCCGCCCTCATTCCACGCTTTTATGTCCTTGTCAATCGTGCTGGAAATGCAATGCACATACTGCCACTATTTTTGAAAGAGGATAGTTCCCAATTCTATGAATGCCCGTCTGATTTCTTTTATTCCGACAGGCATACAATTTTTACAAGAGATTTTGAAAGCATTCACATGGTATTAACAACCGCCACGATTTACTATTATGGAATTGATACAGCAACCTATGAACCGAAAGTTACCATGCTCTCCTACTCACAGACTGACGACTGCTTTCATATCGACAACGGAATACAAGACGGTCACATAAAAGCATTTGAAAAGGAACTGGAGAAAGAAGCACTTTACTTAAAGCATAACGCCCAGTAACAGACAAGAGGACTTGCAAGGTTTCCGACCTTTCAAGTCCTCTGCTGTATCATGGTGCTGTTGGCTGTGTCCGTTCCGTCAAGGACTGCCCTACGGCGTATCGGCTACGCCTTGTTCCTTGACCTCACTACATTTTCTCTTTTTCTTGACACAACAAAAGCCTGCACGAATTTTCTTCAATCCGACAGGCTCTCATTCTTTCACATACTCTATCAGTTCTTCTATTCCACACTCCAAGTAACTGCACAGTTTACAGATTAGTTGTGCGTCTAATCTCTGAAATTCATTTCTGCAATAACGATTAAAATTAGACCTCGGTATATCCAATTCCTTACAAATGGTATTCTTACTAATTCCTTTTTCTTTCAGCAGTTCCTCTATGTGAAGTTCCAAATGTCCATACTTCATTGCCTCACCTCTACATAAAAGTATATTCAATAAATCTTTATGTAGTAATTCACTATATAGTGAGGTACTATATACTTATCCCTATAACTATACAGAAACAGAGGTATATCAAAATGAAAAAGAAATTGTTATTTGCCACTATTATTCTAGTCTTGCTTGCAGGCATTCTCTATTACATTAGCTTGCCCGATTATCTTGTATTTAACAGTATGTCATTCAGCAATGGGGCTAATCGTGATACCGAACTACAAGTTATTGTATATCAATACTGGAATACAGATGAAGTAATAGCGGAAATCGAAGCAGAACATAATCAAATCAACGGAACTCCTACTATTCTTACAATCAATCTGTATCACTCTAAATGGTCTTTTCGCAATGGATATGAACCATTTTATAGTACCACTATCAATTATAATTAAAAAGAAAAAGCAGACAGTCAATAAAAAAACTGTCTGCAATAATATGGAATTTACCCCTTTAACCCTCTCGCCTGTCTATCCATATCTTCAATAACAATATCATAGATTTCTCCGATTTGAGAACAATATTCTAACACTTTCCATGGCTCATTTGTATGAAAATGAATTTTAATCAATTCTTCATCTCCAACCGCCAATAAGCAATCTCCTTTAAAATTATTTGTGAAATATTGATTTATTTTATCTTCATCAAGATTTTCGCCTTCAATCAAAAGTTGAGTATCATATCTAAATTCTAACATCCTATTATCCTCCAAATTCACATTTTTCAATTTTACAAACTGAAGTTTATCAGATTGTGTACTTCATAGGGGTAAACCTAATCCCGTCTATTTCTTGCTCGTCTGATTGTGGCTTAAATCCGATATGAAGATAAAATGGCTTACCGTATGGTGACGAATTTAAAGTAATCTCGTGCAACTTTGGAGCATCTTTCAAAATATCTGCTAAAAGATACTGAAAAATTGAAGTAGCTACACCTTGACGATGATATTCTTTCTTTGTGAATGCTAAGTTGATATGCTTCCTGTTTGAATACATACCGATAATTCCAATCATTTTACCCTTGTCAAACGCCGCATATATAGGGCAGATACCTTGTTGACATTTTGAAATAAATTCATCATTTTCAACTATATCTCGCTTGAATGTTTCAATTCCCTCCGGTTTATAGTCCGGTGCTTCAAATTGTAAAAACACTTCTAATGCTAAAGCAAGGGCTTCCATTACTTCATTGCTATGTATTTTTCGTATTTCATACATATCTCCACCTCAAATTCTAATTTGTTTATTTCTCTTATTCTAGCATATTCCCCAATCTTTAACATTATTTTTTTAAAAAATTTGAGGGCATATTGCAAAATGCAATACACCCTCAACACTCACAGCGTTCCCTTTCTATTTTTAAACAACAAGTAAATTCCTCGTTAAGAGGTTGGGTAAATTTCTTTACCCAATACCCTACCCAATCTGTACCCAAAATAGCACGATATTTTGTGAGATTTTACAGTAGTTCATAACACTTGTCAAAATAGGCAGAAACCGCTTAAATACGCTATTTAATTTGCTTTTTACCAGTCTTGCGATTGATAAATTAGTTTCCCATCGTATATGTGATGACTTCAGAAGAAGTGGCAGGTACAGAAGATTGGAATGTCGCTGAAAAAGCAATAGAGAGTAAAATCAATATCAGCAATAGTATTTTGCGGGAGATATTGAAGCTTGTTTTTGAAAAGCTGCATCAATCTCCGTTTTGGGAAATTACACCAGAGTTTATCAGAGAACTTGGCATATTGTGTATCAAACTCATCGTGTATAGAACATTTGAAAACAATCGTAGTGAATAAAAAAGCCTTTATGGGCTACAATTTTCAATGAAATAAATATGACAGATATGTTGTATCAGTGTTATGGAGTGAAGGATAATATATAGTAAAAGAGTTCTTAAAGATTTTGGACTCAGTGAATCCACAATCAATGCGGCTATTATCGGAGATTTATATATTGCTTAGATTGTTGCCACACTGAGGAAACAATCTAATTGTGCAGACGGTCTGCACAAATTAAAGGATAAAGGTTCATTGAACAAAAAAGCCTATATAGGCAGAAATTTTCAATAAAGGCCAAAACAACTCAAAAACTTTGCTTTTAACATTGTTGAGTTAAAAAGAAATAAAATGAGTTAAAAGGTACGGAGGTGTTAGCAAATTGCGACACCTCTTTTCTTTTGCGAAAAACCTACTTGAAAAAATTTTCGTATCAGGTATAATAAAACTATCGAAAGCAGAGTGCTTCCGATAGAAAAGAAAGCGAGGTGCAGGTATGAGAAGCAAGAGTCCTGAACTTATGAGTGAGATAAAAAAGTATATCGAGGATTATTACCTGCAAAACAGACAATCCCCATCGACTACAAAGATTGCTGAAGCGGTTGGCATTGCCAGAGGTACAGCATACAAATATTTAGTGGAGATGGCTGAGAAGAATATGATTGAGTACGACGGGCAGGAGATTCATACCAATGTGACCCGTAAGTATAGTGGCGAACAGACACAGACACCGATTGTAGGTTCTATTCCTTGTGGCAGTCCTCAGTATGAGGAAGAAAATATTGAAGAATATGTATCACTTCCTACTGCCATTTTCGGCAAAGGAGATTTCTTCATATTAAGAGCAAGCGGTCAGTCTATGATTGAAGCAGGGATAGATGACGGCGACCTTGTGGTTGTCAAAAAGCAGGTAGAAGCCAATGAGGGCGATATAGTAGTTGCCCTTGTGGATAATCAGAATACATTGAAACGCTACTTCCGAGACGATGAGAATAAGAAAATCATTCTCCATCCGGAAAATAAGAAGATGAAAGACATCATTGTAGAGGAGTGCTGCATTCAGGGTGTAGCTTGTCACATCATCAAAGAACTATAACAGAGGACAGACGAATGAGAACACTTGAAGGAATTCGCTATCTAATCAATTTGGATAGTGCGGAAATACAACAGAACTTTGCCGGAGGAGTTGCACCGCCGGATAAGGTGGAGTCGGAGGTGGACACAACTTGAGTATTTATATGTCAAGAGCCGAGTTGGAAGAAATCAGCGAAGGCTTGATAACAGCTTATGCTAATAAGTTTAGCAATCGAGTGATTCAATCCATCAACATAGAACATTTCATTACAGAATTTCTTATGTTACGAATTGAATACGCTTCTTTCGTAGAAGATGATGCAGGTAGAATTGGTTTTCTGGCAGATGGAGCAACACCACTGCTGGTACATCAGGACGGAAAAATTATTCCCTTTGTTTTCCCGAAAGACACCATCGTACTTGATAAATTTCTTCTTGCCGAAAAGGAGCAGGGACGTCGCAGGTTTACAATGGCACACGAAGCGTCACATCATATCTTGAGTAAGATGTATGCAATGCCGAGTGAAGGACGCTTTCATGCAGAGTATGACAGTGAGCGTAGTTATTCCAAAGAGGAACTGGCTCAGATGTTTGCGTCTGTTGAGTGGCAGGCAGATACAATGGGAGCTTCGCTTCTTATGCCGAGAAGAATTATTGAAAATGCCTTGGCGAAATATAATCAGTCAAATCCGATAAAGGTTTATGGCGATAATACCATTACTTCAAAGGATAAAGCAGTTATCCGTAGAATGGCAGCTTATATCGGAGTATCTTATACAGCCTTGGTTATCAGATTGAGAGATATGGGACTATTTGAGTATCACAATATCCTTGAATACATTTCCAATGAATTAAATCTGGGAGGTGTTTCACAATGAGGTTACAGACTCAGGTAGCACCTGAAATACAAAAGAGATTGCTTCTGTCAAGAGTAGAAGCAGAAAGCCTGAAAGAGCGTGATATTCTCTGCCCAACTTGCGGGTTCAGGATACAGAGAGTTTTTTCAGACGCAACCGGACATTTGAGTGTGAAGTGTCAGAAGTGCAAGAATGTCCACATCTTAAATCTCGCTTACTTCCGCAGAATCCGTAGGAACGGATATGGCAGGAATTGCAGGCGATGAAGATTACAAGTAAATATCGAAACGATTTCTAATCGAGTAGGCGGAGATAAGCAATTTATTTGCTAAACTACCAAGCACCGTACGAAGCCGGATAAGTGAAGAATAGAAGTATTCTTTGCTGTCCAGATTCGACGGTGCTTTTTTTGTTGCTGTTTTATTCGATTATGCTTCGTGCAGTATTAGGTCTTTTCCCTTACTTGGGAAAGGACTTTTATGTTTTATAACGCATGGCAGTGCCAGATAGCTGAGTACCCGTAATCTCCGAATTTTGAAACTTATCAATTTTTCAAAATTCAAAGGAGATTACGAAAATGACAAACATACTTACATTAGCAGAACAAGAAGAATTATTTGCAAAGGATTGTAAACTGATAAACCTTAAATACGAATATAACGGTTATACCGGAGATGAAAGATGGGCGATTATTACGGAATTATCGGTAAAAGAGCTTCGGGAGAAGTATCCCCTTGTTATAGAAAGATATTCTCCGTTTGTTCATCTTTCCATTGCACAGGGAGAGGTAATTGACGATGCAAACCGAAATGAGGACAAGTATGCAAAGAGAAGCAGTCGCACACTTGACTGCTATGGATATGACGATGAAATGTCCTCACAGTTTCATAAAGAACTTGCCATTATGTTTGACGACCCGTTTGAAAGAGCAGAGGAAGAAAGACTTGAACTGGAAAGAGAAGAATTACGCCAGTGTGAAATTAGGAAAGCAAGAATAGCACTTTCAATGTTGCAGCCACTTCAAAGGGAACGCCTTATGAAGAATGTGTGCTGCGGTCTGAGTTCCAGAGTGATTGCAAAGCAGGAGGGCGTATATTACAGCTCCGTAGATAAGTCTATTGCAGCGGCAAAGAAAAACTTTATCAAATTTTATGAAAATCTCTGATTTTGGGTGTGCATTTCAGCACCCTTTGTCCAAATGAGTGAAGGGGTTATTTCATTCCGGATACGAATGACACTTTAAAAATTAGATTCTTGTGAGGTTATGTATATGAAAGAAAAAATGATTTGTCGTGGGGATTTATTCTACTATGACTTTGGAGATAACAGTGGTTCAGTACAAAGCGGAGAGCGTCCGGTGCTTGTAGTTCAGGCGGATGATTATAACCAGAATGCTCCAACGATTATTGTTGCAGCGGTTACAAGTGTAATCAAGAAAAGATATTTGCCATCGCACATTATTCTTGGAGAGGAGTTTGGACTGAAGAAACCGTCAATGGTTCTTCTGGAGCAGATACGGACAGTCAATAGAGAGGATTTGCGTGAATACATAGGTACGGTAGATGACGATAAAATTTTCAGGCAGATAAACGCAACTTTGAAAAAGACTTTTGGACTTTGGGTTTACAAGCCGGAGGGGAAAGAAAATATTCGTTGTCTATGCCCGAAGTGCCTGAATGATTACATCCACAATCCGGACTATATTGTAAGGCGACTTGACCCATTTGCAAAGCGAAAAGACAGATGTGATAAGTGTGATGGAGATGGTTGGGATTATGTTGTTACCGACAGATATTCATCTAGTAATAGGTAATTGCGAAACTCGAGATGCTCGTTCGCAATCTTGATTAAAAACAAGGCAGAATTCGTGCTTTGCACGAATTCTGGGATGAAATGCAAATGTGTTTAAAATTAGGCGTACTTTAATAAAGCATTATGAATATGAAGTTGATAATGCTTATGCGATAAGAGGTTTTAGACTACGGATATATTCATGATGTTGGATTTTATCCGCAAGAATTACAGTTACTAACTGAGTAATTCCGGCAAGAATCAAATCGGCATGAAGAGTTTTCTTATTTTGGGTACGACGACCAGCCAGACAAAGATTTTCCTTGATGTGGTTAATGTCACGTTCAACAGCAGTTCGGATTTTGTAAGTAGTATCCCATTCTTCTGTTCCACGAATTGTACCCGGATAAGAACGAAGGTCTTTTTCGGGATAGGTGTAAACCATTCTTCCGCAGGAAGATGTGGTGCATGGGTTATCGCAATGACAGACCCTTTTGTATTTACCGGTGTTAGCAGTCTTTTCCCATGTGATTTTGGGACACACAAATTTGTATCTTGTAACACCGCTTTTGAGTTTGGATGTGCTTTCATATTTCATTGGAAGCGTTTCATCATGTGGGCAGCAGGGAATGCCATCAGCGTTCAGACGATAGTCGGGATTTTTGAGTTTGGCTCTTGAATTGAGTGGAATATAAGCTTTTGTAAAATGGCAGTTTTCTCCAAAAGAATCGCCTGTAAGAAGTTCTTTATAAAGAGCAACGCTGTCAAATGCAGCATCACCTAAAAAGGTTTTGGGATTAATAAGTGGATGCCTTTTAAAGAAATCAACCAGTGTCGGAATAAGCAGCCTTGCATCGTGGACTGATTTATCTTCATCTGGAGAATCAGATTTCTTTTCAACTTTAATGTCAGGGTGAGCTTCGAAGAAATTTTTGTCATAAAAAGCAATGTGGCGAATGATGCCAAGTCCGTTGGTAACAATGCCGAATTTGTAGGCATAACAAAAATGTCCATTGATATAAAGCTGTTTGATTTCAGCACATGCAGCGGCATGGGAAGGCATAGAACCATAAGCAGCCTTGTATGGATCGTAGGATTTATCCAATCCTTTGACTTTCGCATATGCTTTTAGTTGTTTGATAATCCGGTTAGCGTATTTCGGATTGTTTTCAGTTACAAAAGCTTCAATACCAGATGAATCAAAAATCGTCATATCGGCTTTTTCTGAGTCAATTGCCTGACAGATAGGTTCAGTAAGGTCCGAGAGATTATCGAATACGACCTGAAGGTCTTCCAAAAAATCCTGTTTAAAGCGGGTGATTTTTGAAGCATCCGGAACTTTTGTAAAACCACAGAATTCGCGAAGTGGTTTGGAGTAAGCAAGAAAAACCAACAAGAGTTCATCTGTTGGGATTGAAAAAATACGCTGAATGATCAAAGCCCATAAAAAGGCTTGTAAAGGGTATTTACGGGTTCTACCCGTTGATGCATAGAAATGATTTCTAAAAGACAAAGGGATAATTTCATCCATGTCGATATGTTCTTCTAATAGAGAGAGAAAAGCGGGTTTGTCATTATCAAATTTTTCTTGGCAATCCTGAAAAATATCTGCCAAAGAAAGCTGTTTGTATGGTATCATAGGTATCAGAATAACTCCTTTCTAGGGTGCTGGTTTTTAGTTTTTGGACAACTCTATTATACCATATCCGGTGAGGAGTTATTTGCTTTTAGAAAAGAAAAAATGCCGTATTTATGCGACGCACGGCGTTTCGCAAACGCCTAAATAATGTAGGAATTAGCGAGGGGATTATTTTTGTTGGTAGAAAAGAAGGCAAAGTTATAACTTCAGCTGCGGTATGGAAAGGATTAAAAGGCATTGCAAAAGAGCTGGGAATACCAGAGGAAACAGTATTTCCACATTCATTTAGACATTTATTTGCAAAGAATTATATGGAAAAGATAGGGAATATAACGGAACTTGCTGATATTTTGGGACATAGCAGATTAGAAACCACCTGGATTTATACAAAAACCTCATCAGCGGAAAAGAGAAAACGCTTAGGATTACTTGATTTATGAGTTGATATAATACGACATTATATCGACTCGAAGTTTATTAAAGTAGCTATTATACATTTTATTTTTGTGCATATTAAACAAAAATCAATATTTCTATTCTTTCTTTTTCTAAATACTGTGTCGTTTTACCTTGACAAAGTAAATATAATGTCCTATTATAAAAAACATGAACATAAGGTGGGATAATGTGATTAAAGGAAGAATATGTAATGCGTGTAAACAAGAAATACAAAGAGAAATTTTGGATAGAAATTATTCGATTTGCCCTCAGTGTGGATATTACTTGCGAATGCATGCAAGGAAACGTATTTTATCGTTAGCGGATAAAAAATCATTTTGTGAATGGGATGCTAATATGAAGTTTAGTAATCCGTTAAATGATAATGAGTATGCGCAGAAATCAGTAGAAGTTTCTTTAAAACATAAATTAAACGACGCAATAATTATAGGTGAAATGGATATTGATGGTTTTCATGTTGCAATTGGTGTCATGGATACTAGATATATGATGGCAAGTATGGGTTATGTGGTAGGTGAAAAAATTACTCGACTGTTTGAAAAAGCTACAAAAAAGAAACTTCCGGTTATTATGTTTTGCTGTTCAGGAGGGGCGCGGATGCAGGAAGGTATTATTTCATTAATGCAAATGGAGAAAACGGCTGCTGCTGTAAAGAAACATAGCGATGCAGGATTGTTATATATATCAATATTGACGAATCCAACTATGGGAGGAGTCACAGCGAGTTTCGCAACACAGGCGGATATTGTGGTGGCTGAAAAAGGCGCAAAAATTGGTTTTGCCGGAGCAAGAGTAATTGAACAAAATACGGGAGATGTATTGCCGGATAATTTTCAGACTGCAGAGTTTCAGTTATCGCATGGATTTATTGATGATATTGTTGAACGAGAACATCTCCGTGATTATTTAAGTAAGATTTTAACTGCTCATAGTAAGAAGAGTAAAAAAATGGTTGGTTTTAAATACAAATTTGATGTTGACAGCCTAGGAGAAGTTTTGATCAAACAGGATGCGTGGCAAATAGTAAGAAAGGCTCGTTCAGCAAGCAGACCAACTAGTTTAGATTACATTGAAAGAATATTTGATGACTTTATAGAATTCCACGGCGATCGGGTTTTAGAGGATGATCATGCTGTGGTTGGTGGAGTGGCAAGATTGTATGGAAAATCAGTTACAGTAATAGGACATCAAAAAGGAAAAAAGAGTATTGATGATGCCAAATATCGTAATTGGGGTATGGCAGCTCCTAGCGGATATCGAAAGGCCTTGAGACTCATGAAGCAGGCGGAAAAGTTTAATCGGCCAATTATTTTCTTTGTAGACACGATTGGTGCAGCATGCGGAATTGAAGCGGAAAAACAGGGTCAAGGCTATGTCATCGCGCAGTTGTTAAATGAAGTCTCAGGGATGGGAGTGCCTATTTTGTCAATTATTCATGGTGAGGCAGGCAGTGGTGGAGCTTTAGCATTTGCTGTAGCAAATGAGATATGGATGTTGGAAAATGCAGTCTATTCTGTTTTGACGCCCGAGGGTTACGCGAGTATTTTGTGGAGAAATAACGACAGAGCAGATGTAGCGGCAGAGAAGATGAAATTGACATCCGTAGATTTGAAACACTCAGGTATTGCTGATAAGATATTTCTGGAGCCAGAAAATTTTTCTACTGCAAACTTGGACGAACTGTGCAGCCATCTTCGTGATAATATTGCGCTTTTTTGTAAAAAATATAGTTCAAAAAAAAGAAAAAATATTATAGAAAGCCGAAATAGTAAGTTCCGGGAGTTTTAGACAGAAATACACATGATTATATATTGCCAAGAAGAACGTAAACATATAGAAGGGGGAAGCATGATAGAAGAAAATAGAATGAATCGCTATTATTATGCTTGTTCAGATGAAACACATAGTGCCTTAATGAAGATTTCAAGAGGGGATTCATTTATTGGAAATGTGTTGTGGGCTTCTGTTTATGCGATTGTAAATAGGGTTTATTTTCAAACATATGAAACGGTTATTGCCCTTGCAGATACAAAAGGGGATTGTTTATGCGCCAAACTCAAATTAGAGGGACTGGAAAATGATAATTTTTTTACTGTGGTTAAACGAGTAAGAGATATCTTTTTGCGTAATTCTGTATCTTGCAAAGCCGATATATGGATTGGAAGGGACCGGCATGAAAAAAACGAATCCAAAAGCATATTTTGGATGGATGATAGTGATTGTACTAAAGGAAAACAATTTATTTGGCTCTGCGAAGAGAAAGAAGAGCTGATTGGTGTAAATACTTATTTTTTGCGCATATTTGCAAAAGTAGCGCTCTTTTTATTAAAGAATCCAGAAAAACTAATTGGACAATTGAGTGAATGTTTTCGTGATGACTTTGATAAGATATGCAATTACTTTAATGATACTGAAAGAGATTATTCTGAACGGCAATCTGTTTATGACGAGTTTGTTTATCAGGCGAGAGAAAATAATGAAGCAGTTGCTCTGATTTACGAAGAAAAACAATACACATATGGAAAATTGCTTTGCATGGTGAATCGAGAGATTCAATGGCTGAAGAAATTTGGCGTCAAAGAGCACGATGTGGTTGGTGTTTTTTTAGATTCCAAAATTGAACAAATACTCTCTATTTTTGCAATATTGGGTTGTGGCGCGGTCTATTTGCCAATAGAGGTAACCTATCCGGCAGACAGAATACAGTATATGCTAGAAGATAGCGGTGCGAAGAGTCTTATTTGTTCGTCCCGTTTTTGTCAAGAGGAAATTTCTTTTGGAGGAATACAAGTCATTGAAGCAAGAGGTATTTGTGTAGAAAATATCGACAGTTTACCAATTGAAGAATTGTGTATTGACACAGGGATTGTTATTGGTGATGACAGTGCATATATCATGTATACTTCCGGAAGTACAGGAAGACCTAAGGGAGTTGAGATTTGCAACAAGAGTATTTTAAGGCTTGTCAAAAACAATGGTTTCCTCGATATCTCTGCAAAAGATAAAATTTTGCAGACAAGTACTATCGTATTTGATGCATCGATTATTGAGATTTACGGCAGCCTTTTAAATGGTGCCTGCTTAGTTTTATCAAACAAACAGGATATCATTGATCCTAAACGCATAAGGAAACTGATACAGGACAACCATATTACAATTATGTGGTTATCGTCTCCGCTGTTTTCTCAGTTGTCTAGTCAAGATCCACCGATGTTTTCGGGAGTAGAACATCTTATGGTAGGTGGGGATGTGTTATCACCGAAACATATTAATACGGTTCGTAATTGCTGTGAGGGAATAGAGATCATCAATGGATACGGGCCTACGGAAAATACAACCTTTTCTACAACATATTCGATAAAAGAGGATTATGTGTCATCAATCCCTATCGGTAGACCGATTCACAATTCTACTGCCTATATTTTGAATAGTAAACATGAATTGCAACCGATAGGCGCAATAGGAGAGATATGTGTTGGTGGTTTAGGAATTGCTAAAGGATATTTACATAATGACGAGCTGAATAAGCAGAAATTCATTAATAATCCTTTTGGAGAAGGAAAACTTTATCTGACGGGTGATAATGGATTTTGGACTGAAGAAGGTGTTATTGAGTTCACTGGCAGAAAAGATTATCAATTTAAGGTAAACGGGTTCCGCGTAGAAATGGGTGAAATTGAAGCAGAAGTACTAAAATGTCCTGGAGTAGGCAGCACAGTAGCTCTTGTGGAAAAGATAGAAGGCCAGAACAAAATAGTATTAGTTTATTCCGGTAAGGAAAACGAGAACATTGTTAAAGGTTTCCTGAAGGAACATTTGCCAACATACATGTTTCCCAACTATGTGTTGCACATGGACATCCCATTAAATGAAAATGGCAAGATAGATAGGGGAATTGTTCGAAATCGCCTCGTTGAGTTAGAGGGAGAGGGAACAGTTGTAGAACAACTGTCAGAAATTCAGCGGGCTGTATCTGATGTCGTAAACAGTATATCAAATACCAAGTATATAAAACTTGATGATAATCTGTTTGAGTTGTATTTTGATTCTTTGAAGATGGCGATTTTAATTACTCACTTGAATGATATATTCCAATCAAATTTGCTCTTTAATGAAGTATATATGGCACCGACTATCAGGCAGGTGTCAAATCTTCTGGAAAATAAGAAGACGGGTGAGGAAAAGAACTTGCAAAAGGTTGGCTTTCAAGCGAAATACTCAGCATCACCCGCACAAAGGAGAATTTTCTTTGCTTCGCATTCGGATAAGGGGGAAATGAGCTATAATGTTCCTGCATTATTTCGCTTTCATAAGGCTGTGGATATTTCAAAAATTAAGGATGTCTGGCAACAGATTATTGATCGACATGAGGCATTAAGAACTCGTTTTATAATTGATGGAGCTGAGCTGTTTCAAGTGATAGATAATCCGTATGAAATTACCGTGCACACTTCTCAATGTGATGAGGACAATTTGCATGCCCACGTTGCTACATTAATAAAACGATTTGATTTAGAGAATGGGCCTTTGTTCTGTGTCAATGTCATTAGTACAGAAATAGCATTATATATGCTTGTTGATATTCATCATATTGTTGTGGACGGTTTTTCTGAAAATATTATTATGAATGAATTCACGAACCTTTTCAAAGGGAAAGCATTATCAGATTTGGAATTCCAAAATAAGGACATAATTTATTCAAGAAATCTTCTTTTTGATGACGAAGTCATGAAAAAACAGGAACAATATTGGACTTCGGCACTGGGTGAAGTCGCGATTTCGGATGACATTATCACAGATTATTTTCGAAATAGCAATAAGAGGATAGGGTGTGAAAAAGCATATAGGATAGGCGATAAAATAACGGTAGACAATATTAAAGATTATTCCGTGCAGAACAATAGTACTGTATTCTCTATTCTTCTTGCTTGTATGTATCTCACTGTTTGGAAATATTCTGATAAACAAAGAATATTGGCGGGAGTGCCTTTTTCGGGACGTACGATGAGTGGCATGAATGATGTGGTCGGAATGTTTGTAAATGTTATGCCGGTTGTAGCAGAAGTGATTCCAAATGAAACGGTGGATGGATTTATAAAAAAAGTAAGGGACGTCATTTTGCTTTCATATGAGAATCAAGAGTATCAGTTTGATTCTTTAGTTGAAAAGCTGAACATTCCAAGAGAAAAGAATAGAAATCCCCTATTCAATTTTTCATTTAATGTCACCTGGAGTGATGATACGTACATAATTGATGAGCAAGGCACAAACTGGTTGCAGACAGTTGACTTAACATATGATGTTGTTAAATTCGATTTCTCCATTGTTGTTATCTTGAGTGGCACAGGAATTAGCCTAAAGGTTCAATATGACAAAACCTTATATACGGAAGCAACAATCTCTAATTTTGTGAATTGTTATGAAAAGGTTCTTCATTGTGTGTTACAAGATCATAGAAGGAAGCTATGCGAGTTGGATGTCGCGTCGGAAAGAGACAGGGAAATTATTTCGATGGAGTTTAACAACACGAAAGTACATTATGGAGATTTCAATAATGTAATTGAGGCTTTGGAAGCAACGGCGAAAAAATATCCTAATAAAAATGCGGTTAGTTACAGAGATAGGTCTCTAACCTATAAAGAATTGATTGGTTTGGCAAATACGGGAGCGGGCTTTTTGCAGGAGATGGGAGTACATCTCGGCGACAGAGTGGCAATATTGGTAGAAAACAAATTGGATCAAATTTTATCAATACTTGCAATATTAAGTGCTGGTGGAGTATACGTTCCAATTGATGTGGACTATCCGAAATCAAGAATTAGGGATATCCTGTCAAATGCAGGAACTAAAATTTTAATGACAGATAGAATAAAAGATAGTTTATCTTTTGACGGCTTAGCTACTTTTACGGTAGAACAAATGTGTACTTATGAAGGAAATGCAAGTGTGAAGTTGGATACAACTCCGAACAGTTTGGCATACATTATGTATACTTCAGGAACAACCGGCAAACCGAAAGGAGTTATGGTTAACCATAAGGCTATTATGCGGTTAATTATCAACACCAATTTTGTGCATTTGAATGAGAATGATAATCTTCTCCAGACAAGTAGTATCGTATTTGATGCGTCGGCATTTGAAATATGGAGTGCGTTGATGAATGGAATGACTTTCTATTTGTCGGATAAAGCGGATTTGTTTGATTTTGAAAGACTGACCGACATTATTCGAGGGAAAAAAATCTCTGTAATGTGGCTTTCGGCGCCTCTTTTCAGAAAGATTGGACAGAATGCTCCGGAGTGTTTTAACGGATTGAAATGGTTGCTGATAGGTGGAGATGTTGTTCCAAAAGATGTTGTTGAAAATGTGAAGCGTGCATGTAGTGGAATCAGAATTATTGATGGATATGGGCCTACAGAAAACACAACATTTTCTACTTGCTTCGAAATTGATTATGTTGACAGAAAAGATATTCCGATAGGTAAACCTATTAACAATTCGGAAGTATATATCTTGGATGCATGGAAACATTTGCAACCTGTTGGTGCAGTGGGAGAAATATTTGTCGGTGGAGATGGACTTGCTGATGGATATTCGAATGATTTGGATTTGACTACATCGAAGTTTCTTGAAATAGACATTGGCGGAATTTCCAAACGGTTATATGCAACTGGCGATATGGGATACTGGATGCAGGATGGGAATATTGTTTTTCTCGGAAGGAAAGATCAACAGGTAAAAATTCGAGGTTTCCGTATTGAAACAGAGGAGATTGTGCAAGCTGCCTTACGAAATAAATTTGTAAATGATGCGGTAGTTTTGGCACAGAAGCAAGAAGATAGCCTTGCTCTATTTTGTGTTTGTAGTGATAAGGGTAAAGATGCTGCAGGAAGTTCTTTAGAAAATCAGATTAGATTATTCCTAAAAAGAGAGTTACCTGAGTTTATGGTTCCCAGATATATCATTTGTCTCGACAGTATGCCGTTGAATGTTAATGGAAAGATTGAGACCGCAAGACTGAAGGAATATCTTGAGGATAGCCAAAAACAAGAACATGATATATGTGCAGATATTGAGTTTAGTACAATATATGAAAAAGATATTTGTCAAATTTGGAATGAAATTCTACCGAGTAAATCTAGTAATATAGATACTAATTTCTTTGATGCGGGCGGAAATTCCATGTATTTGATGAAAGTATTCGATAAACTCAATGAGAAGTATGGAAAGGTAGTAAGTATGAGTGAATTGTTTGTCTATACTACAATTCGGGAATTGGCCCAATGTTTTGCACAGAGGTTGGGAACGGACAACAAACCAGAAGAAATGAAATTGAAAGCTGGTGTGCTTTTACCTTCCCCAATACGTAACTCAGGAAGATTTCAGTATAGCTTTTCTATAGAGCAGGAAAGATATCAAGAGTTTATTGAAAAGCTACATAATAAGACACACTTGCCTGCGGAAGGTAAAAATGATAAGAAGCAGGTAATTTATAATCAAGGTATATTTATGTTAATGTGGGCGATGGCATTGGATGGCGTTGCAAATGAAAACATAAATTTTACTGTGTATGATAGCATTAATTCTTGCTATGTAAGGCTGAAGAATGTACTAAAATCTTCAATTGATTCCGTGGATGATCTTTTACATCAATATTTGGACTTTATGAATCAGGTAAGTGAAAATCAGGACGGCAATATGTTGCATAATCTTGATTTTGAAAATCACCAAATGAATTTGGAAAGTGCGAGAATCCTTTTCGCAATAGGAACAGTTCCGAAAAGGATTCGCAGAGAGTTTTTGATTACATTATGTCTGATAAAACAGGCAGATAGAATTGTTTTCGAAATGAATTACGACCAAGAAAGATGTGCAGATTCTGTGGCAGAAGAACTGTTGAAGAATTTTAGTGACATCACGAATTATGTCATGACGGCATTTTAAAATACGTTAAGAAGAAAGATTATAGGAGGAAACATGAAAAAGACAGCTATTATATTACCAGGACAAAGTTCTCAATACAGTAAGATGGGAAAGACGTTGTACGAAAATTTTGAAACAGTACGCAAAATATATGATGAAGCAAGTGAGTGTTTGGGTTTCGATGTTTTTAAACTGATTGATTCAGGAAACATGACAGAACTGATGAAAGCACCTAAACTCCAGCCAGTTATTCTAGTGACAACATATAGTTATTATGTAATGTGTAAAGAAATATTTGATATTGAACCTGATTATATTGTTGGTCATAGTCTGGGTGAGATTACGGCATTGGCATGTGCTGGAATCGTTGATTTTAAGGATGCGGTTGAAATTGCTCAGATGAGAGGTATGTTCATGCAGGAAGTCTCTAACGAGATTGGCGAGGGATTAATGGTTGCTGTTTCGGAAATGGATTTGGCAGAAATTGTGAAACTGTGTAAGCAGTATCAGGAGAATCAAACTCCTGTGTATTTGGCAAATTTGAATTCAAATGATCAGTATGTGGTTTCCGGATTGAAGAAAGACATGATGCCTTTTATTGAGGACATAAAGAAGGCTGGAGGAAAAGCCATTACTTTACGTGTGAATATTCCTTTCCATTGTCCTTATATGAAGCTGGCTGCTGAGAAATTTGCAGAAGGACTGAAGAAATATACTTTCAAAAAAGGAACTTGCAAGATTATTTCAAACGTTACTGCGAAACCTTACGAAGAAGACGAGGATATTCCTCTTTTGCTCTCAAAGCAGATTGTTAGTCCAGTAAGATGGATTGAGTCAATGAATTATCTTGCTGATAATGATGTTGATGTGATTTTGGAGATGGGTCCAGGTAGAATCCTTAACAAGATGACACAAAGTCTTTCTGACAAATATCTTGTTAGTTCTTTGGATAATCCTAAGGATGACCAGTTCAGCTTGAACATTTTCAATTCAAAGAAATTATTCAATCGTAATTATTTAATCGAAAGAATGATGGGAGTTGCAGTCAGCGAAAAAAATAATAACTTTGATGAAAAGGCATATGAAGAGGGTGTTGTGAAGCCATATAACAAAATTCGTTCGTTGTCAGATGAACTTGAGGCTACAGGTAGAAATGCTACAGTGGAGGATGTAGCTAATTGTGCAGATTTGTTAAGAGGTATTTTAGCTTGCAAACAGATTAGTGAAGAAATAATTGCGGAAAGGATGGCACAATTAATTAGAGAAACGCTGATAACATTTTAACCAATTTGTGGGGGCTAATAAATGACGAACAATTTGATGACGTTAGCAAAACAGGCTAATAGTAGAGGGAGTGTGCAACGAATTCCTATTGAAGATACATTTGCCGGGACCAATGATATTGCTATTATTGGTCTGGCCGGAAGTGTGGGAGATGCAAATGAACTCAGTGATTTCTGCTACAAGGTAATGCACAATTATGATTTTGTAATGGAGTTACCTGAAGAAAGAAGAAAGCAGGCAGATACAATATTTGAGACTTTGTATCCCAATATTGATGCACAGAAGATGAGATATATGAAGGGCGGATATATGTCCTCCATTGATGTTTTTGATTATGATTTTTTTGGAATTCCATTTATTGAAGCTGAAACGATGGACCCCGTACAAAGAGCCATTTTTCAAACGACAATTAAAGCTTTGTGGGACGCAGGATATAAAGAAAAACAGTTGAATAATTCCAAGACTGGAGTGTTTGTCGGAAATAGTAACACAGCAACCGAGACGTACAAGCAATATTTGATGAAATGTGATGATACATTAAAAAATATATCATTGGCGGGTAATCTTACTTCAGTATTAAGTAGTAGAATTAGTTATTATCTAAACCTAAAAGGAACAAGCGTAGTAGTCGATACGGCATGTTCTTCCGGTCTGGCGGCGTTGCATTTGGCATGCATAGAGCTGTCTAGAGGGGAATGTAATTTGGCAATAGTTGCGGGTGCAAAAATTAATTTACTTCCGCCAATTATGCAAAAAGAGGACCTCGGAATCTGTTCGGCGGATGGATATACACGTACTTTTGATTTAAACAGTCAGGGTACGGGTATTGGAGAGGGTGTTATTTCTCTCATTTTGAAACCGTTACAGAAGGCAAAGGAAGATAGAGATAATATATATGCAATAATAAAAGGAAGTGCATTGAATCAAGACGGAAAGTCGGTTGGTATTACCGCTCCCAATGTGCAATCTCAAGCAGATTTATTGATGACTACCTGGAGAAAAAGCAATGTAGATCCTGAAAAAATACAGTATGTAGAAGCTCATGGAACAGCAACCAAGCTTGGGGATGTTGTTGAGATTGAAGCAATTACAAAAGCTTTTCGTCAGTTTACCAATAAACGACAATTTTGTGCTATTGGTTCAGTTAAGTCGAATGTGGGACATACTGATGCAATCTCAGGATTAGTTGGTCTTGTTAAATGTATTTTTGCAATTAATGAGAAAAAGATTCCAGCCACATTACATTTCGAGAGTCCCAACAGAGCTATCAATTTTATTGATTCGCCGGTATATGTGAACGAGCGCTGCAGAGAGTGGCAAGTAAAAGAAAATGAGAAACGTACATGTTGCGTTAGTTCTTTTGGATTGAGTGGAACAAATGTGTGCGTCGTGCTGCAGGAGTATAAGCCTTCTGAGAAGGTGGTTGCAGTGAATGAGCCTAGAACAGCATGGATTTCAGCTAAAAATGAAAAAATGTTGGAAAAAATCATTAAAATGTACTACTCCTATGTGACGGAAAGACCGGATATTAATCTACAAGATTTTACTTATACACTTAATTGTCGACGAAACCGGTATAAGTATATTACAAAAATTTCTTTTACATGCTATCAGGAATTACTTTCCGGATTAAGAGAAGCAATTGATGCTCTCGAAGCAGGTCAGAGTATCATGGATGAAGGTTCTGAATGGAATGCTGAAGTATTCTCTATTGGTGATGAAAAATGTATTAGTCTTCCGATGCATCCTTTTGAGGAAAGACATTGTTTCCTTGTTCCTCCAAAAGTGACGAACAGGCATGAGACATTCGAGAGTGGAAAACGCAATGATTTGGTTCCACACTTATTATTCAATTCAATAAAAGAAAATGTGTATGAAATAGAGATATCTACAACGAATCAGTGGGAATTGGGAGAACATAGCGTAAATGATAAGTTCCTTTTGGTTGGAACATCATATTTAGAAATCATCTCACAGATAGCTAGGGAATACTATGGAATTAATAAAGTGCGCATATATGACATGATTTTATTAAAGGGTCTTATAGCCTCGGATGATAAAAGTATCAAGCTACAAATATATGTGCAGAAGGAAAAAGGAACCTATCAGTTCGAGATGTACAGCAGTCAAGACGACCAAAGCGTTTGTCATTGCAAAGGAAAATTTGGAAGTACAGTTCCCAAAAGGATTGATCCATTTGATGTGAACAGCATTTTAAGCCAAATTGATAATACTCAAATAATCACACCTGAGATATATCTGTATGGTCAGATTAGAATTAGTGATAGATGGCATGTGACAAATAGGATATACTTTGGGTCTCAATATTACGTGGCGCACATAAGTATCCCGCAGAAATATAGAACAGAAGCAGAGGAATATGTACTATATCCTACATTGATGGATGCTGCTTTGAATTTTAGCAATACGATACAGGGAGAGGGCACTTATTTGCCTTGGCAATATGGAAACATTGAGATTTATGACAACATTCCAGCAGAGATATACAGTTTTGTAAAAATTCCAAATGATGTGGGAAATAAGGAGGTTTTGCAATTCAATATTGATTTGGTGGATAAAGAAGGAAAGGTTGTCGCGTCGGTTCATGACTACACGGTAAAACGAGTAGATTTTCAAAAAGAGTCATTCCAATATGATTTCCATTTTAGCAAGAGAAGATGGGTTGAAATGACTGACGATGACTATAGCAAATGTGAAAAGAAGAAAACATTGCTATTCAGTTGTAAGAATAGAGAACTGCCGCAATATTTAGACGAATATCAGAGGTTGGTGTTTGATTGTTCCTTGTCAGAAGGGCATGATGATTTCGAAAAGAGATATGAGGATATTTATCTGAATTTTATTTGTCGTATGAAAGAACTGCTTGACTTACGGCCGCCCGAGTTAAAGGAAATATGCGTAGTAAACAATAATGGTTATAGTATTAACAAAGAGCCTGTTGTTAATTACTATGGAGCCGCCTTGGCTGCAGGAATGAAATCTCTAAGATACGAATATCCTAATTATGATTTTCGATATGTGGATTTCGATGGGGAGGAGAAGGAAAGTCTTCTGGATAAATTGGATATCGATACTAATGTCATTTCGCTAGCAATAAGAAATGGTAAGTATTATAGGGAAGAAATTATTTCTGTATCTGAGTTGCCTGAAAAATCAGAAATCGTGATTCAAAAAGAAGGCGTATACATTGTTACAGGTGGTCTGGGAGGAGTTGGACTTACTATCGCAGATGCTTTGTCAAAGTCAGGTGCGACGAGGATAGTCTTAGCAGGAAGAAGTAAATACTCCGATTTGGATGCAAGTGGCAAAGCTCCTTACACCGATCAGACTACAAAATCTGAACTGTTTCAAAAAATGCAGGAGCGAGGGACACTGATTGAGTATGTCTCAATGGATGTTTCAGATAGAACTCAAATTTATAGTGTGCTGGAAACAATAGTTCAAAAATATGGAACAATTAAAGGGATTGTCCATTCGGCTGGTATTTCCGGAGAAGGGTTATTCTTTAAAAAGAGTGTCCAAGATATACAAACAGTTCTTGATTGCAAAGTAAAGGGATTGACTTACATAGATTCTTTTATGACAGAAAAGGATTTATCACTTGATTTTCTGATGGTGTGTTCTTCCTTTACGGCTTTGGCTGGCGCCATAGGTCAATGGGACTATTCGGTTGCAAATGAGTATTTGAATGCCTACTGCAATTATAAAAATGCTAGTTCTGGATGTAGGTATATATCTGCTGTATGGCCTACGTGGGATGAAAGCGGAATGGCTCTTAGACATGGATTCAAGAGAGAAGAGTGTATTTTTCTTCCTATCAGTAATGAGGCAGGAAAGGAGTACTTTAATCGCTTAATTTCTTCTGCGGATAGTGAAACAATTGCAGGAAAGTGGAACCATGAATTACTATCAGGCGATAATCTGAAAATGAACATTCGGTTCCATAATAAGAAGATAAGCAAGATAGAAAGCATAGCAGAAGATACGGAAAGAAACAACCAAGCTAATGATGATGGTGATATTTCAGTTCGTGCGATTAAGGCACAATTGTTAAAACTGTGGATGCGTGTTCTTGGACGAGATGATATTGATGAAGATGATAAATTTTTTGAGACAGAAGGTAATTCTATTTTAGCCACATATTTATTGAGTGAAATCAATCAGGTGTATGGAGATATTCTCGATATTACAGATATTTTTACTTATTCTAGTATTAATGTTATGGCAGAAATGATTTACAAGAAATTATCAAAAAAGAAGAGTTTCAAGGAAGATGATGATTTAGATGCTCTTTTACAAAGTCTAATTGATGGAAAAGTAACTGTTGATGACATAAAAATGAAGGTTTAGAAGAGGTCATATGAAAGATATAAAACAATATATTTTAAATGAAATCGCAAATCGAAGGTTAAGCAAAGATGATGGAAAGGAATTATTGCTTAGTCTGGATAAAACAGAGGATAGAGACATAGCAATCATTGGTATTGCATGTGAGTATTCAAATTGTAAAAATAAATATGAGTTTTTTGAAAATATTGAAAAGGGTATCAATTGTCTGAGAACATTTGATCCTACCAGAGTTGATTATTTGGCTCCAATTAATGACAATCCACAGATTCTGAAGTTTTTTAGTGGTGGAGAAACACAGATGTTAAGTTCTAGCTTTAAATCTGGTTATATTGATAACGTTGACAAATTTGATGCTAAATTCTTTGGAATCCCTCCTAGAGAAGCAGAATACATGGATCCAATTCAGAGAAAGTATTTGGAAGTATCCATGGAGGCATTGGAAGATGCTGGATATGGCGGAGAAAAAATTAGAAACACAAATACAGGTGTATATGTTGGACGAGATAATACATGTCCCACATTTTATCGCTATCTCGTACAAGATGACCCCATGATCTACACTGGTACATGGGAAGGAATCTTAGCTAGTCGTATTAGTTACATTTATAATCTGAGGGGACCTGCAATGGTAATGGATACTGCTTGTTCTTCTGGATTGGTAGCTTTGCACACTGCAATTCATGCAATTCGAAATAAAGAATGTTCTATGGCGATGGCTGGTGGTATTGCATTGGGAAGTGCTCCTCAAAGAAGTGGTGCAGACTCAGATGATGTACTTGCAAATGTGCAGGCAACTCAGAATGAAGTACGATCTTTTGATAAGGATTCAAGCGGTACAATCTTCGGTGAAGGCGTAGGTGTAGTTGTGTTAAAACCTCTGAAGGATGCGCTCCGTGATAGAGATCATATTTATGCGGTAGTTAAAGGTTCTGCTATCAATAATGATGGAGCATCAAACGGTATTACTGCTCCCAATCCTGAAGCACAGATGGAAGTGTATGTGAAAGCATGGGAAGATGCCAAGATTGACCCAGCTACCATAGACTATATTGAGGCTCATGGAACTGGTACCAAATTAGGCGACCCTATTGAAATTAAGAGTTTGGCGAATGCCTTTGAGCAGTACACAGATAAAAAGCAGTTCTGTGGTATTGGAACGGTAAAGACAAATATCGGACATACAGTAGCTGCATCAGGTGTTGCAGGTCTTCTGAAAGTAGTTCATTGTATGAATGATAAGAAACTTTATGGAAATATTAACTTCTCCATTCCTAATCCTCACATTGACTTTATTTCCGGTCCGCTGTATATGGTTGATAGCACGAGAGACTGGGTAAAGGATGGTAAGAGACGTGCGGCAGTTAGTGCATTTGGCTTTAGTGGTACCAATGCGCATGTTGTTTTGGAAGAATATGTGCATCCAGTGCGTGATATGGAAGAAAATCCACAGCTGTTCACAATTTCTGCTAAAACAAACACTGCACTACAAAATACAATTAATGCATATACAGATTTCTTTAAACATACCAATGATCTTAACTTAAATGATATTTGCTATACTGCGAATGAAGGAAGAGGTCAGTATGAATATCGAGTGGCCCTCTTTGTTAATTCAAAAGAAGAGTTAATTGAGAAATTGGCTTACATCACTGACAACGGATTAGAGACAAATGATGAATTAGGAATCATTTATGGCTCAAATAAGGTAATTAGCGATAAGAAAGAGAAGGTAGGAGTTGGTGAAATTACTTCCACTATGAAGCGTGAGCTCACCGATAGAAATGATGAAATTATCAATCTGCTTGTAAAAGGCAGAACAGAGAAAAATCTTCTTCTCGAATTGGCCGACAATTATGTTAAGGGTGCTACCATTAATTGGAGTATTTACTACGCTGATTTGGATGTTTTGAAAGTAAGCCTTCCTCCTTATCAGTTTGATAGAACTCTCTACTGGGGTGAGGAAAGAGATGTAACAGTGGAATCAAGTGTAGTTGCAGGAAAAAAAATTGATGATTACTATCTCGATAAATTGCTTCTTTCTTCTGTTAACCAGGATGTTTATTCAGCAGTATTCTCACCTGAGAGATATTGGTTTGTGGATGAACATAAGATTTTTGGAAAGAATATGATTCCTGGTGCAGCATATCCTGATATGTTCCGACATGTTGCAAGAATGTATTACGGAGATGTTCCTTTGGAATTCAGAGAAATGATTTTCTATACTCCTTTGATCACTGGAGAGGGAGAGCGAGAAGCACAGGTCATCGTACAGAAGGAAACAGATTATCTTAAGATTATGGTGGTAAGTGCTGATGATCCTTACACAGAGAATCCTGAGTGGATTACTCATGTGGAAAGCCGTGTATATGTTAATCAGGATGCTGAGCCAAAAGCATTGGATGTCAGTGGACTTGAGAACTCCATGCATAAAGAAAGTATCTCGTTCAAGTTCTCTGAAAAAGCGGTTGGCTTTGGTGAAAGATGGAATAACGTTAGGGAACTTTACACAGATGACGAGCATATTTTGGGAACGATGGAATTGGATGAGGCTTTGCATGATGACTTCAAAGAAAGTGATATACATGCAGCGATGCTTGATATGGCTATAAATGCCTTCGGATCCTTCAGCTTGAAAAATGCATTGTATTTGCCGTTTGTTTATAAGTCAATAAAGTATTACAAACCAATTCGTGGAAAGATTTTGAGTTATGCTACTAAAGTAGGAGAAAATAGGCAGACTCATACTTACAATTATTTGATTACGGATGAGAATGGTGAAGTTTGTCTTGAGATTACTGAGTACACCATGAAAAAGATTAACCGTGTCGAGGATGTAATTGGATCAAAGAATGTATTCAATGCAGTAAGATGGGTTAACAACATCAGTGATATAAAGAAGGGACATCTGTTAGATGGTAATATCCTTCTGTTCAAGGATGAATTAGGTAAGTTTGAAAAGATTGCAACAAGATTCCGAAATGTAGAGCGTAAAGTATACGAAGTCTCTTTTGGAACTGAGTACAAAAAACTTGATGAGTTCAGTTATGAAATTGATGGAACGGAAGAGAGTTATCTGCAGCTGATGCATGATTTATCTGGTAAGAATATTAATTACTTTATGCATTTGTCTTCTATGACAAAATGTCAAACTGAGGAGACCATGGAGCAGGTTGAATATAATAATGTCCGTGGATTAAATAGCATGTTCCTGATGGTAAAAGCTCTTTTGAACAGTAAGATTTCGAAGAATCCTACGATTTTCTGTTTTGTACAGAATGCTGATGATGTATCAGGCAAGGATACCGTTATTTATCCTCAAAATAATGCAATAGGTGGCGTATTAAAGGCTGTTTATCACGAATATCCGAATGTGGTTTCCAAATATGCGGATATCGATGACAGTGTTGATATCAACCAGATTATTGACGTATTATTGGGATTTGAGGACACAAAGCGTTTGGCGGTAAGAGATGGAAACTATTATGAAGAGCAGTTGGCAAAGTTCAGTATGTCCGAATTGTCTGAGGAAGAAATCGTTTATCGTCAGGACGGTGCTTATGTAATCACCGGAGGTACCGGTGGTATGGGTAGTGTATTCGCTAAGTACATTGGTACAAACGGTAATATCAACATTTGCCTACTGGGAACAAAGGCTATTGATTTGAATGATGCATCAAATGAAAAGGTTCAGTTGATTAACGAACTGGAGGAAATGGGCAATAATGTATCTTACTATTCAGCAGATGCTGGTAACTATGAACAGATGAAGAAGGTATTTGATTCTATCCATGAGACATACGGAAACATTAATGCTGTATTCCATTGTGCAGGTATTCCTGGTAACGGCTATATTATCAACAAGGATCAAAGCGTTTTTCAAAGTGTAATTACTCCTAAGAGAGAAGGTACATGGATTATTGATAAGTTGACAGAGAATGATGATATGCAGTTGCTGTATCTGGCATCTTCTATGACAACCGTTATTGGTGCTCCTGGTAACAGCGATTATTGTGCTGCTAACCTTTATCTTGATTCCTTTGCAAAATCAAGAGTAGTGAAGGGTAAAAAGACTATTTCATTGAACTGGCCAGGTTGGTCTGAAGTGGGTATGGCTACAGGAGAAGATCTCGATGTCAATATGGGATTGTTTGCACCGGTTAGTAACCAAAAAGCTTTATTGATTTTGGAAGAAGCTATCAAGAAGAATATTGTTCATGCAGTTCCTGGTGAGATTAATGTTGTTTCCGCAATTAAGATGGGGTTAGCAGGTATCTTAAATGTTTCTGCTAAAATAAAGCATCTTATGGATTTAGAAGAAAAGAAGATGCAGAGAGAATCAGCCGGAAATGCTCAATTGAGTACTAACGATATTACGATTGATGGTAAGAACGAGGGCAATTACTCTGTAACTGAGATTACTTTGGGCAAAATATTTGGTATGGTTTTGGGTATCAATAATATTGATATTTATGATCATATCAGTGACTTGGGTGCTGATTCCATTATCATCACACAGATTTACAAAGTAATTGATCAGCAATATAAGGGTATGATTGATATTTCAGATATCTTTCTATACAATTCAGTTGCTGAATTGGCTGAATATATCGATAAGAAGATGACCAAGGATGAAACAGATGATTTGGATGCAGTAGCGGAAAAACTTCTTACCGGAGAATTTGGTATTGAAGATATTGTTTAGAAATCTTGATTCTTTATTAAATATTCGAATAGAGGTTGAGAGAATGTTTGCACGAACCAATTACATTACTGGTTTAGATTACGTGCGTACAATCTGCCCAACTTCTAGGAGAGATATTGTGCCTCAAGTCTTGCAATGAAGATGTGAGATAAACAGACGCTTTTTACTGTGGAAAAAGGAGAGAAGTTGTAATGTTAAAAGTAAATGAAGTAAATAAAAGCTACAAAGACAAGAAAGTATTGAAGGGAATTTCTTTTTCTGTAAAAGAAGGAGAAATACTTGGATTGCTGGGCCCCAATGGTGCAGGTAAAAGTACTTTAATCAATTGTATTTGTGGACTGGCCAAGATTGATGGCGGAGCGATAGAAGTATTTGGTTTGGATAACAGAAAAAATGCAAAAGTGATAAGACAGCAGATGGGCGTAGTGCCGCAAGACATTGCAGTAGTTGAAGAACTCAGTGCTTATGAAAACTGTATGTTTATGGGAGGACTGTACGGCTTAAAGGGAAATGAACTAAAGACAAAGTGAAGGAAGCACTTGAATTCGTTGGCCTGTGGGACAGAAGAAAGGATATTCCCGGGAAATATTCCGGTGGTATGAAGCGCAGACTGAATATTGCATGTGCACTTGTTCACAGACCTAAGTTGTTAATTATGGATGAGCCTACAGTCGGTGTAGACCCCCAGTCGAGAAATTATATCATGGAGTCTATCCGAAAGTTAAATGATGAAGGAACAACAATTATATATACCTCTCATTACATGGAGGAGGTTGAGGAGCTTTGTGATCGAATTGTAATCGTGGATGAAGGTACAAAGATTGCAGAGGGTACCTGTGAAGAGCTAGTAAAAGCAGTAAGTGAGAATGAAATGATTAAAATCGGAATATCTAAGGGAATGCCGGATGCTGCAAAACTTGAGAAGCTGAAGAATATCAAGGGAGTAATTGAGGTAGTAGAGAACGAGGAAGGCTTTGTAGTAAAATCAGCAAAGGGAGAAGACAATTTGAGAGATATCATTCAGTTCATGAATGATGAACAGATTGTATTTGACACAATAAACGTAATAAGGCCGTCATTGGAGAATGTATTTTTGGAGAAGACCGGAAAGAGTCTCAGAGACTAAAAAGCAGTGGAGGGAACAACGTGAGAATGTGGACAATTGTAAAATATACATTATTAAGTAATGTGAGAGATGTAAGAACGATCATAAGTCACCTGCTTTCACCAATCATTTTGATGGTAATCCTGGGAAGTGCGTTGTCAGCTGCGTTTAATGCGACCAGTTTGGGAACCATTAAAGTAGGAATGGTAATAAAAGAGGAGACAGATTTTTCAAAGAACTTGTGTGAATATCTGGAAAAGGAGACAGATTTCCTGACACTGGAGAAATATAAAACAGTAGAAGAGATTAAGAAGGCAATCGAAGAGGAAGCAATATCGGTAGCAATAGAAGTACCCGAGGATTTAGAAACAAAGGTAGCAGAGGGAGAAAAGGCAGCAGTATCGCTGTGGACATCAAATAAGGATAGCTATCAGACGACGGTAGTAAAGACATTGCTTGGGGTATGCATGGATGCAACCAATACCATACTGGCAGAGGTAGAGTATGGAGTGCAGATGCCGTCCTATGAGTTGAAAGAAACAATACATGATAATCCGATAACGATTGAAGGTAACCGAGCAGGAGCAATGGATTATTATGCAGTAACTATCATGGTTATGACGCTGATGTACGGAGCTGCAATAGGAGCGAAAGAATTCGAACTGAATCTGAAGGGTGATATGGGAAAGAGATTGAGAAATACCCCGGCAGGAACAGTCAGAATACTAGCAGCAAAGATAATATCAAGTATCTTTATAGTGTTTATCCAGGGAATGATAATCGTATTATTGAGTAAATATGTATTTGATGCGAACTGGGGAAATAATATGGGAATTGTTATGGGATACGTAGCACTGGGAGCAGTATTCAGTACAGAACTGGGAATCATGATATGCGTATTAGTAAACAATGCAGAACTGGTAGGAGGAGTATTAACAATGCTGGTTCCGCTTACAACGTTGATGTCAGGAGGTTTCTTCAAAATCAGCTTTGGGGGAATGGAGAAAAGCTTTCCTAATTATCAACTTCAGAACCTACTATTCCAGACAATATACCAGGGAAATACAAAGAGTATCAGTAGTTCATTGATATATGTGGTGGGAGCAATTGTAGTAATGTTTGCAGTATCAGTAATCGTAGGAGGGAGAAAGAAGATATGGTAATTGTAAAAAACAACCTGAAAAGAATATTCAAGAGTAAGATGAATGTTGCTTTTTTCATCCTGCTTCCGGTAATGCTGATGTATATGATGGTGCAGATGCAGATGGCATCCAATACATATAAAGTAGCAGTGGTGGATTACGATCAGACAGAGTTGTCAAATCGAGTAATAGAGAAACTGAAGGAAATGAGTAATATTGTGGATGTCGAGGAAGGTGACATAAAGAACGGCTTGTTGGAATCTCAGTATGATTATGCCATAGTAATTCCCAAAGGGCTGATGGAATCAGCAGAAGCGGGAAAGGATGTACAGATTGAAGGATATGGCATTATGGAGTCAAATGTATCGGTTCCGGTAAAGTACATGCTGAGAAGCTATCTGAGTTCAGCGATTGTTTTGGGAGAACTGAAAGCGGATAAAGCAGACTATTTGGATATGTTGAAGGAGTATGAAGAGGGAAAAGTAGTATACGAAATAAAAGACATCAGTGATAAAGAAGCGACAATCAAGAGTAATTTCGTATTAGCACTTGGAATTTCAGTAATGTGTATCCTGTTGTTGTTAACATTCTCCACAACCTTAATAATAAAGGATAAGGACAGTGGAATGTATGAGCGAATACTGAGTGGACCGACAGGTAAAGCAAAGTATAATGCGCAGCATATCCTAGCATATTTCTTGGTAGCATTAGTGCAGGTGTTCCTGTTGATTTATTTGGCAAAGGCATTGAGCAATATGGAGATTGGTAAGGAAATCATCAAGATAATAGGCCTGTTTGTAGTATTTTCGCTGGTAGCAGTAACACTGGGAATTGCAATATCGAACTTTACGAAGAATACAAGACAGGCAAATGCAATCATCAGTTTAATCACAATCCCGATGTGTATGTTGGGAGGATGCTTGTGGGATCGAAATATGATGCCGGAAGGAATGCAGAAAATAGCAAATGCGGTACCGACCACATGGGTAATGAAGGGCATTGATTCTGTAGTGAGCGGTGTGGGAAATTACGGAACGTGTTTAGCGGCACTATTTGGTTTTTTAGTAGTATTCTTTGGGTTAAGTTTAATTGGACAAAAGCGATAAAATGTTGTATAGTCAGTGCTATTGCACTGGCTATAGAAGAAAATTACTACGAAGTTTACAACAAATATGAATTTAGTAATGAAAGGTAGAACAGCAAAATGGAGAAAATTGCATTTTTATTTCCAAGTCATAATGTAGCTTACTATCAAATGGGGAAGACATTATATGATAATTATAGCGAAGTTAGGGATTTTTTTACAATTGTCAACCAGGAGTTTGATTGTAAGTTTGAGGATATTATTTTCTCATCAAAAATGAGCAAATTGAACAGATATGAATTAAAGATAATGGCAGTATTTCTCACAAGCGTAACATTTCATAGCGTGTTGAAAAATACTTTTCAGATTGAACCGGATTATTATATTGGAATTGGAGTTGGACAATTAGCAGCACTGGTATGCGCGGATGCAATCCAGATAATGGATGCTGTTCATTATATAAGTCAGGTGACTGGATACTTGGCGGATAGGAAAATTACAGAGGATTCACAGGTTACCGATGTACAAAAGAGGGAATTGGTTGCGATGTTTCAGACAGTTCCTGTTCAGAATATGGAATTGAAAGAAAAAGTGCTAAATTCTCTTGAGGATGTTCCTTGGGAGGAAATAGAGTTTTTTGTTGATTTAGGACCAGCTCGCTCAGGCGGAGATTTGGTGAAAAAATATAAAAAACAGGTTAAAATATGTTATTTGGATTATGAGGGAGATGGTTATTTCCCGCTATCTATTTTTCAAACCTGTAAATTGAAAAATTATAGATTCTTATTGGAAAAAATGCTTGCTACTGCGGTGTGTGGGCAGAATACAAATTATGATGAGCAATCGTATGCGACCGGAGTATTAGAGCCTTATAAAAAACTGAAAGCATTGTGTGAACAGTATCATGGTACACAAAATGTTCCTTCCCAAGATGAAATTACACAGGCTTTGAAATATTTGACTATGATTATGGAAAATAAGGGTATGGATCGAGTAGAAATAACCGAACGTTTGAACCGCTTGGAATCTGAAACTTTGATTCATTTACAATAAAAAGAGATAGGAGGACTATCGGTTGGATAAAAATTTATTGAAAATCATTGTTGAAATGTATAAAAAAGGAGAGATTTCTCAGACGAATGCAAATGCTTTGTTAAATGAGATTAAAACAAAAAAGGACGACATTGCAATTGTCGGTCTTGGATGTAAAACCCCCGTTTCGGATGATTATCATGATTTGTGGGAAACCATCAAAGGTAAAAAGAGTCATGTTCAAGTATGCCCTGAAGGAAGAATGGAATTGTTTGGTAATTTATTGGGGGAGAATGCAAACAATAGTGAGTCATATCACCACGGTGGGTTGCTTTCAGACTTGGGGTGGTTTGATTATAAACTTTTCGGCATGACACAAGAAGAAGCTTCTATTTTGGATCCCATGCAGAGAGTTATGTTGGAAGTGGCCTATAGAACCTTAGAAGACGGTGGTTATCTAGGAGAACGTAAATGTAGTTCTGATACTGGAGTATTCATTGGTGCAAATTTTACAAGTAAGCAAATTATTAGTTATTTGTCGCTGGTAGGCCGATATGATTTTCCTTCAATGATGGCCAATTGGACCAACGGAGTTGCCACCAGAATTTCGAATATTTTTGATTTGCGAGGCGTATCAACCGTTGTAGAAAATAGTTGTATTGCATCAATTATTGCAATATATGATGCTTGTAACATGTTGAAATCAGGCAAATTGAAAATGGCTCTTGTAGGCAGTATTAATTCATTGCTCATTCCAGATAGACGTTTTAGTTTGAATAAGGTGTTTGAGCATGAACCGGATGTGGTGTCTAGACCTTATGATGATAATCCTGGTGGAAACTATGTTGGAGAAGGCGCTGCTGCAATATTATTGAAGCGTCTGGATGACGCAATCGAGGACGGAGATAAGATTTGGGGTGTCATCAAGAGCAGTTATGTTAATAATAATGGAGCAAAAGCAAATTTTACACAAAGTAATGCAGAAATGATTGCTGAAGCAATTCGAGAAGCGTTTGTTGAAGCTAGGGTGAGTCCTGAGGATATTGGATATATCGAGGGTGAAGGATATTGCGAAAAATTGGAGCAAGCATTAGAGGTTCTTGGACTGATTCAGGGATTTGAAAGGTTGACCAAGCGTAAGCAATACTGCGCATTAGGAGCATCCAGTGCTAATATTGGTTATTCTGAAGTGTCAGTAGGTATGTTTAATACTATCATTTGTATTTTAGCGATGAAGAACAAACAGATACCTCCTATTTATTGCTTTGATTACCCATCAGAACTATTTGAGCTTGAAAACAGTCCGTTCTACATAAATGATCAGTTAAAAGAATGGAAAGTTGATGCTGGTAAGAAACGATTGTCTGCTATCTTCACGCAGGGATTCGGAGGAGGAAACGGTTTCACGATTCTCGAGGAGTCACCGACCCTTTCTTCTGACGATGAAGGAGAGAAAAAGCACTTATTTACGATTTCAGCGCAATCCGAGGTTGCATTTCATCAGCATTTAGAGAAATATATAGCTTTTCTGAAGGAAACAGATTCAGATTTTTCTGCTCTTTGCTTTACCAATAATGTTTGTAGGCCACATTATTTTCCTTATAGGTTGGCGGTTATAGCATCCACAAAAGAGGAATTGGTTGAACAACTGATTCAGTGGAACGAAACAAGAACGAATACACAGACGGTATTTTGGGGAAATGTTGAAGAAAAGAAGTATGAAATGAAGAAAAAACATGAAACAGAAATACAAAATGCAATTCGAGATTACGATTATGAGAAAATCGCGGAAATGTATGTAGACGGATATCATATTTCATTTACAAATCTTTATCCATCAAGAAAACGAGCCGTTGATTTACCTCAATATCAATTTGATAAGAGCTTATGTTGGTTATTATAATATGAAAATGAAGGTAGAGCAAACATGGATAAGTTATATGGTGTAAGTCGCAGAATGTATGACGATTCAAACAAAGAAATTATGTTCAGTAGAGGGGAAGGTTGTTATGTATTTGATACCGAAGGGCGCAAATATATTGACTTAATATTAGGGTATGGCCCCGCTATTATGGGACACGGACATACTGACTTTGTTGAGCATATTCGTAATGCTCTTATGGAGGGGACAATATTTCCTTCTTATGGTAAGAAACAGGTAGTTTTGGCTGAGCAAATCAAACATTATTATAACGATCATCGATTAATTGCGGTATATCAAAGTGGCTCTGACTCTCTTATGGCAGCATTGAAAATATGTAGAACAATTACCAAACGTAAAAAATACATTAGGTTTGGATATGTGGGATGGTTGGAAGAACTTTTCTTGGGTGGACTTAATTGGCACGAACCTATTAATTCCCTAAAGTATGTTCAGTCTGCTACAAGAGAAGAAAAAAACGAAAATGCTATTAATTGGGATGGCGATGCAATGAATGAGATAGAAAGAGTGTGTGAGATGAAGGATGCAGCTTGCCTTATAGTCGATGCATATCAGATAGAAAGACATCCTAATTGCCAGTTTGAAAAGGTAATCGAATTGTGCAAAAAAAATGGTATTTTAGTTGTTTTAGATGAGACGAAAACAGCAGGTCGAGTTACTCCTTATGGATATTTCAAAGAGAAGTACTCTTTCGATTTTACTGTTCTGGGTAAGGCAATAGGAAACGGTATTCCGGTAAGCTTATTGCTCGGACACCAAAAGTATCATTCTGATATATATGATGTTATTAAACTTGCAGGAACATACACAAGAGATTTATTAAGTTGTGAAGCAGTGTTGGCAACTGAGGAAATCATGAGGGCTACAAAGGGTTATGAGAAAATAAGTGAGGCAGGAAAAAAGCTGGCTAAAACAATCAATGAACAACTTGAGAAATATGGGGCAAAAGGTTCCTTGCAGGTAAAGGTTTTACTTGATGGTGGCATTTTGGAATTGGATTACTCCGACAAATTGGCGAACGAATATGAAGTTCGTAAACGCTTTAGTAGTGCATTGTTGCGTAATCATTTGATTATACCGGATGGTCATTGTTTCTATATTTGTACAGAACATATTAATTTGTTGGATGAAATTCAGAATTCATTCATGCAGGCATATAATGAAGTGTATGCAAAATAGAGCTGCAGCAGAAACATTATAGTAAAAGAGTATAAAGATGGAGGAAAAATGATGAAATATAGTGATGTTGATTGGTGGGATATAGTTTCTAGGATATGTATGGAAATTGGTGGTATTTTGCTGTTGAATGGACTTCTTATGAAGCTTTTCATGAAGAGCAAATTGATTGGCAAATTATCATTTATGGTATCTAAAACCAAGGTTATTATTCCAGCATTGTTGTTGGTATTATCCAGTTTTTCAGTTTCTGTAATTGTCAAATTGGCAAGTTTTCTTATTAATCGAAATAAATAATTAGTAGAGGTTTATAATATGAAAGTGTTTGCGCTACCATTTGCTGGTGCATCAGCAACAGGCTATTATCGTTTTAATCGTTTTTTTAACAAACATATTACAATATGTCCAGTTGAACTTCCGGGTCGTGGAACTAAGAGTGGAGAGGAACTGGAGCACTCAATAGATGGCATGATAGATAGCATTTACGGAGAGATACTGAATGAAATCAGCGATGGAGAGCCTTATGCTATTTATGGACACAGTATGGGCAGTTTGTTGGCATACGAATTGGCATATAGGCTATGTGAGGATGAAGGGGTAGATAATCGACCTCTAAAACTACTTGTGTCTGGAAGAATTGCTCCGCAAGTGAAAACGAAAAACGAAAAAAACTACTTGCTGTCTACAGAAGAGTTTAAGGAAAAGATTTTATCATACGGTTTAGTTAGTTCTGAAGAAGTGTTTAAGGACCAAAAACTTTTAGACTTTTTTATTCCCATTATGAGAGCAGATTTTGAAGCGGTAGAGGAGTATTCTTATTTGGAGCATAAGAAACTAAATATTGATATTGCTGCATTTTGGGGTATGGATGATTATAGTGTAAAATATGAAGATGTGGTTAAGTGGAAAGAAATGACAAATGGAATGTTTTCTTTAAATTCCTTCCCAGGGGGGCATTTTTTCATTTTTGATGATATGGATAGATTTATTAGAAAAATGGAAGACGAAATGGATTTCTTTTTCAATATTAGTTAAGCAAAATGCAACTTCTCTCATGTGTACGGACTCTGGTTTGCTATACCTTGTGAGAAGTCTTTTTGAGTGTAAAAAAAATGGGTGAGGAGCGTAAAATTGTATGAAGAGTCAGGAAGAACTTCTCTTAATGTATAAAGAATATAATAAATCAGAAATATTCTTTGAAGAGAAAAAGGATGTTATTGATTATTTCAAAGAAAATGTATGTAAATATCCTCAAAAACAGGCTGTAGTTTATGCAGATAAAATTCTTACATACAGACAGCTAGATGAAATGTCAGATTGTATTGCAAAAAAACTTATAGAGAAAGGAGTACAGGCCGGCGACTGTGTCGCTGTACTCATGAACAATAAAATGGATTTTATTGTTTCTGTAGTGGGTATTGTTAAAATAAATGCAACCTATGTGCCGATTGATCCGGAATATTTTGACGATAGAATTCATTATTTACTTGAGTCCGCTCAGGCAAAAGTGCTTATAACCGATTCTGACGGTATTAATAGGTTTCCGGTTGGTGTCTTATATGAAGATTTGCTGGTGAATACAGAAGGCTCTTTTGAACGAGTGTCTTTTCTTAATCCTATTTTATGTGTTATGTATACGTCCGGAACTACCGGGACCCCCAAAGGAGTTATGATTCCTCAAAAAGGTATTATTCGTTTAGTTATTGACGGGTATTATAAGTATAAAGAAACTGACAGAATGTTGCAGACTTCTACGGTTGTATTTGATATCTCATTACAAGAGATATGGGGCTCTTTGATGAATGGAATTACACTGTATGTAACAACTAAACAAGATATTTTGGAAGCAACAAGATTTGAACAACTGCTAAAGAAATATCAGACTAATTTTGCGTTTATGGCCACGGCATTATTTGCCGAATTAGTCAGACAAAAGCTGGATGTATTTGCTTCATTAGAAACTTTGATTATAGGTGGAGATACTCTTTATCCAGCAAGTGTTAAATTGTTGTATGATGCATGTCCGAATACAACTTTAATTAATGTATATGGTCCAACAGAAAATACAGTTCTGACCACGTATTATGTCGTGAAGAGAGAAGATGTAAATAGTAAAGTCATTCCAATCGGAACACCCATTGCTAAAACAAATGTGTATATTATGGATAATAATAATCAACTTTGCGATATAAAGTGCAAGGGTGAGTTGTGCGTGGGCGGATTTGGTATAGCCAATCAATATTTAAATAATCCGGAGTTGTCTAAAAAACGTTTTGTCTATATAGATGCGTTAGATGAGGTTGTTTATAAAACTGGCGATTTTGCTATGATTAATAATGATGGAAATATCCTCTTTTTTGGACGTGAAGATAATCAGGTTAAGGTTAGAGGTTATCGAATCGAATTAGATGAGATACGAATGAAAATGTTGGAATACCCTGCTATTCAAACAGTGTTTGTTGCGGTAGAGAAGGATTCAACTGATAATAAAGTAATTTGTGTATACTATGTTGCATCAGATGTAATTGCTCCTGCTGAAATCAGAGCTTATTTGAAAGAACAGCTTCCGGCATACTCTATGCCCAATTATTTTTATCAAATGAAAGAGTTTCCGTTGAAAGTGAATGGCAAAATTGATCAGGATAGATTGATGGGCATGAAGTCTGAGACAATTAATGAACGGAAAACCAATGAGACAGAGGACTTAACTAAAACAGAAAGAGTGGTCCTTAATATCTTTAATGAGTTGTTCTACAGAGATGATATGTGTGTTGATGATGATTTCTTTCAGGAGGGAGGTAATTCACTTCAGGTTGGACAAGTGATTGCTAGAATCCGCAAAGAATTATTGGTAGATATTTCTGCAAGAGCTTTCTTTATGAATTCAAAAGTCAGTCAGCTTGCCGCCTACATTGATTCCAGCAGTAAACATGAGCTGGATGTAAAGTTGCAGAGACATGATGAAAAAGATTTTTATTGTTTATCTGAGGCACAGAAGAGGATTTTCTATTCATGTTATACAGACAAAAACTCTGTAGTATATAATATTCCGTATGCGTTTTGCGTGGAAGGAAATATGGATTTATCAAGACTGAAAATGGCATTTTCAAAACTTGTAGAATGTCACAGTATTTTGAGAGCTGTTTTCCTGTACCAAGACGAAGAGCCACTTCAGAAAATTATTGACACAACAGAATTCGTAGAGAATCGTTTGAGTGTTTTGGAAGAGACTCGTGGAGCGTATAGAGAGGACATGCTGTCAGAATGCTTTTCTGAATTTATTAAACCTTTTGACTATGAAAACGGTCCCTTGTGGAGATGTAAGCTTATCCATTATGATGGTGGAAAAAATTTGTTGCTGTTTGATATTCACCACTTAATTTTTGACGGAGCCAGCCAAAAAACTTTTTTCTCCGAATTATCAAAATTTTATCAGAATATTGCTGCAGAGCAAGAGCCTGTACAGTTTGACTATTTAGACTATGTTCAGTGGAACCAGTCTCAGAAAAATAGTGATTCTTACAAACAAAACAGTCTGTACTGGAAGTCTTTCTTTGAGAAAGATATAAAAGGATTAGATATCAGAGGAAAAAGGAACTCCCAACAAAATGATGAAAAGGGAATTGCTCAGTTTAGGCTGCCGCTTTCTGTTGTTGATTCTGTTAACAGAAAAATTCAAGATGAGCATATTACACTGTATAATTATGTGATTAGTTGTCTTGGAATTGTTTTGTCCAAATTCTTTGATCAGCGTTTGTTTTATATCGGAAGTATTCTTGCGGGACGAAATATACATCAGTTCTTGGATGTAATTGGCATGTTTGTAAATACGACGTTGTTTAAAGTAGATATTAACCCAACAGAAAATCTGATGTCTTTTATGGCAAGAAATAAACTGCAAATCATACAAATGATAGACAATCAGGACTATTCACTTGAAGATATTATAAAATGTAATCCCTATGCAGAAGAACTTGATAAGTCGGATTTACTTCAGACAGTATTTGTCATGCAAAATATGGAGGTGGTTGACTTGGATTTAGGTAAAATGCCGGTAAGACGCCTTGATATTGCTAACAATAAAGCAAAGTTTGACTTATTGTTCATATGTGAAAATGAGCCGGATGGGCTTTTATTTCAACTTGAATATCGAAAGAGTGCAATTGAGCAGGTAGTAGCGGAAAGCTTATGCGGTGCAATCAAGTTTGTTTTAATTTCTGCATTCGGTGAAATATCAAATCAAGTTGTTGGTGACATATGCATTAGTGATGAAAGCCAGAAAGAGTTGATTCTTAAGAAGTTTAATAATACCTCAAGCAATTTTGACGCAAGCATTTCACTTGGTGAGTTGTTCAAGTCCGAAGTAAAAAAGCACCCTGATTTATCCGCTTTATTATGGCAGGGGAGAAAAATATCATATCAGGAATTGGATTATAGAACAGATATGGTAGCTGCGAGCATGATAAAGAGCGGTATCAAACAAGGCGATGTAGTTGCACTCTATCTAGAAGATAAACTAAATCAAATAGAGGGAATACTTGCTGTTTTGAAGACAGGGGCAGTTTATATGCCTATTGATACGGGATACCCGAAGAAGCGTGTCGAATATATGATAAATGATGGTGGGGCACGTTATATACTGATTGAAAAAAGCAATGAGCATAGGGAAGAGATAGCAGGGGTTAACCATATTGTAATTGATTCCCAGGAAATACTGGAAACAGAGACAATTGAGAAAACGGATTTTGCCATTTGCAACGGTGAGTCATTGGCGTATTTGATGTATACCTCTGGAACAATGGGTACCCCGAAAGGCGTTATGGTAAAACATAAGAACATAATCAGATTGGTCAAAAATACGAACTTTATGGAATTTCAAGAGGGAGTCTCATTCTTGCAAACAAGTAGTGTTGTTTTTGATGCATCTACATTGGAAATATGGGGAAGTTTGCTTAACGGGATGTGTTTATGTTTAACGAGAAAGGAAGATATTCTTAATGCTAGCAAATTGCGGAAATATATCAAAGAGTGGAAAATTGATGCTCTTTGGTTAAGTGCGCCACTTTTTAATCAGATTTCTCAAGGAAATGAAGATATGTTCGAAGGGGTAACCTGGCTTTTGGTCGGCGGAGATAGATTGCCTGCAAAACAGATACATAAGGTGCGAGAGGCTAATAAAAAGTTACGTGTACTGAATGGATATGGTCCCACCGAAAACACAACATTTTCAACAATTTTTGAAGTAGATGATGAATATGATGACATTCCTATCGGATATCCAATTTCAAATTCCACTGTCTATATTATGGATCAATCGAAAAAGATATTACCCATAGGTGCTTTGGGAGAAATATGTGTTGGCGGAGCAGGAATTGCTGCTGGATACATTCGTGATGACGAACTAACACGTAAGAAATTTATCACGAATCCTTATCAAACGGAGGATAGGATATATTGTACTGGAGACATAGGACGTTGGAATGAGAAAGGTTATATTGAGTTTCTGGGACGAAAAGATAATCAGGTAAAAATACGAGGTTTCCGTGTTGAGATGAAGGAAATTGAGAGTGTTGTTTGTAAGGCCAATGTGCGAGAGTGTTTGGTTGATGTTCGCGAAAAAGATGGTAATAAATTCCTTGTCCTCTTTTATGTTGGAGATATAAGTCAAAGTGATTTAAATGGATATATCAAGGAAAATCTTCCAGAATATATGAGACCGTCATATTTGATTCGATTAGATGGAATGGTTTTGAATGTCAATGGCAAGATTGATTATGAAACAATCAGAAAAATTGATCTGAGTGAAATTTCATATGCAGTGAATAATAGTAATACACTCGAGGAACCTGAGAACGAATTACAAAAAATTATGTGTGAAGTATGGCAAGAAGTACTAGGAGTTGATAAGGTGGGAATCACTGATAACTACTATGATTTGGGTGGTGATTCTATCAAAGCAATCAGTATTTCGGGTAAACTTTATCAAAATAGAATTGATGTAAGTGCAGCAGATGTTTTAACTACAAGAAATATCAAAGCATTGAGCAAGATTGCAGATACTATTGCTAATGACAAAGAAATTCAGAATGGAAAGTACGAATTGAGTCCGATACAAAACTGGTTTTTTGAACATGTAAAAGAGGACTGGAATCACTTTAATCAGTCTGTAATTTTAGAATTGAAAAAGCGTATTACTATGAAGCAAATAATAGACGCTTGGGAAATATTAAGAAATCATCATGAATTACTCAATGCATATTTTGACTGTGAGAATGATGTGCGTCATATGGTTATTGACACAAAGGCTTCTACGACAGAATTTGTAGAAATTGCGTTGGAGGGTGAAGCACAATTTATTATTTCGCAAGAAGCGGAGAAATGCCAAAGAGCGTTAGATATCGAAAAAGGACCTTTGTGCAGAATTGTATTGTTTAGTGGAGAGACACAACAGTATCTTTTGATTGTAATGCATCACCTAATTGTAGATAACGTTTCATGGAGAATTCTTATCAATGATTTTTATGGTGTCTTGGTGGGAAAGAAGGGAAAATCAGGAGTTTGGAATAAGACAGCATCTTATTTGGAGTGGATTAGAGATATAGATAAGTATGTGAATAGTGTTTTCGAACCAACTGATATAACTGGTGTAAATGACAAATTTATGGGTAATACTCAAAAGACATGCATGTCAGGTCAAATGCATATGATAAAGAAGTCTTTAGACGAGAAAAGTACTGCGCATTTAATAAGCGACATACATCAGAGATATCATACCAAGGTACAAGATATTTTGATAGCCGCCTTTGTTTGTGCTACAAAAAAATGCAGTGAAGAAAATACCATTTCTATTCAAATGGAGAGTTACGGACGTGAAAATGATTATTCTAAACTAAATGTCAGTGAGACAATTGGCTGGTTTACTTCAATTTACCCGGTTGAAATTGCTATTGCTGGAGACGATTATGGGAAGCAGATTGTTGAAGTAAAGGATCGAATGAACCAAGTTCAAAATCATGGAATTGGATATAACGCGTATTATTATGGCAAAAAGGCAAATAATCGGACACAGGATAATTGTTTTGTAAGCTTCAATTTTCTTGGAACATTCGAAGATGATTTACAAAATGAACTGTTCAAAGCCTCCGAATATAGTTCAGGTAATGAAGTGACAGACTGTTACATCAGATGTTCGTTGGATATCAATGCTGAAGTTAAAAATGGTTGTTTGGAAGTTCGCATGGACTATGGCAACGACTTGTATTCTAAAGATCAGATGCAAGTATTAATAGATAATTTCTTTGTTGAAATAGTGGAGATCATCAATCACTGCATGTCATCACAGGAATCATTTACAACATCGAGTGACTATTCTGTCGAAGGATTGGATGCAAATTCTATGGATGACATATTTGCAAGTCTTCAAGGTTTATCTTTATAAAAGTATATTATACGTATGAAAGGGATAAGAGTATGTTTGATAGAAATAACATAGAGGATATTAGACCGCTAAATCAAACGCAGAAAAGCATATTAATCAGTCATATTAAGGAGCCTGACGAACAATCCTATATTCATCATCTTTGTTTTGATATTAAGGGAGAATTCAATATTGACTATTTTCAGGAAGCCTACTCATGTTTGATACAAAAATATAGTGTGCTGCGAAGTGTTCTTTTGTATCAAAATATACAAAAGCCTGTTTTGGTCGTAATGAAATCCCGTGAAGATAAAATGGCATGCATCAGAGCAGATGCAAAGAGTGTTGAAGAAGTTACGGAAGAATTACTCCTGAAGGAAAATAAGAAATTAAGTAAACTGGAAAGTATTTTCCTTTTTGATATTGCTGTTATTGTGCCTGAAGCGAATGAAGCAATGAGTCGTATTATCTTCTCATTTCACCACATTATACTAGATGGATGGAGTTTGGGTTTACTTATTTCAGAACTGTTCAATATTTACCATGGATTAGGTCAAGATAATTTTCAGATAGCACGGGAAGAATTTGGCTACAAAAATTACCTAAACTGGAGGAAAAAGAATGAAATAGAAGAGGTTTCTTCTTCTATTCGAACAATATTAGAAGATTCGATTGATGCAACTGGATTTACTCCGCAAAAAAGCGGTGATCAGTTGTTCAGCGAAAAAACCCAATCCTGTATCTTGACGCTTGAGATTTATAAAGAGGTTGAAACTTTTTGCAGAAAACAAGAAATAACTACAAATGCATTTTTCCTAGGTGTTTGGGCGGTACTTTTGGCAAAATATAATCGTACTAATAAAATTTCTTTCGGAACCGTGTTATCGGGAAGAAATGGAAAGATTGCAGATATTGAAAATGCTGTGGGACTATTCATTCAGACAGTGCCCGTAATAGTTGAAATAGACGAAGAAGAAAATGCTGTTGAGGTAATGAAAAAGATTAATACACTGATATTAGCCTATATGGAAAGTCCAAGTACTGCAGATTATGGGCAAGAAAAGGGAAGTGGAGTATATAATCATGTCGTTGCTTTTGAAAATTATCCAATAGCGGATTTGCTGGTTAGTCAAAATAGCAGGTTTGGAATTATGATTGACAATGTTCAGTATTATGGTTATACGAATTTTGAATTTGGCCTTTCTATGACCCCAATTGAAGGCGAAACAATTGAACTGGCATTAAAATATAATTCAAACAGCTATACTGATAGTTATATGCAAACAGTATTAGATTGCTATTGCCATATCACTGAATCGATTGTAAAAGAGAACATTGGGCTTAATAGAATTGCATTGTCAAATCAAGAAGTGCAGAAAAGAGCTTTCTTATGCGAACTTTATTGGGATAATCAGGAGACTGTTGTAGAAAGATTAAAGAAACTGAGCAAAGAAAAGCCAGAGACGAAGGCAATACGCGATTCAAATGGTGCGATTTCTTATGACGAACTGAATCAACAATCAAATGCAATTGCACATTGTCTGTATAATGGTGGTATTAAAAAGGGAGATATTGTTGCAGTTCTAGCTGAACGTAAGACAGAGTATATTGTTGGAATGCTGGGAGTATTAAAGACAGGTGCAGCCTATCTTCCTATTAACTCGGATTTTGCTAAGGGGCGAATGTATCAATATTTGGAATCCGCTCATGTGACTACTGTTTTGGCGCAAGATGAGAATTGTGCCGAGAGAGTGCAAGGAGATTTTAATATCCAGATGATAGACAAAATCTTGAATAGCAGTGACATTGATGTCAGCGACTTGAATGTAGAAGTATCTGATGAAAATCTTGCATATGTCATATACACATCGGGTAGCACAGGGAAACCTAAAGGAATTGGTATAACACATAAGAATATCATTAATTTAGTAGATGGTTTGACTGATGCGGTTTATTCAAAATATTTGGATGCAGATGAGAACATTAATGTGGGTGTTATTACATCATTTATGTTTGATGCCTCAGTCAAACAAATCTATGGAGCGTTATTAAATGGATACACATTGTGTATTGCTTCAGAAGAAGAACGGAGTAGTGGACGAAGTATTCTTGATTTCTATGAACGAGCAGAGATAGCGGTTAGTGATGGAACGCCTACACATATCAGATTAATGCTGCAGGATATGTCGGATGGAGAAAAATTCAATGTGCGAGAATTTTTGGTTGGCGGCGAACAATTAACTAAGGAACTGGCAAAATCAATATTCGAGCGAGGGAATCAAGAACAGGGATTCACTCTTTCGAATGTTTATGGCCCGTCTGAGTGCTGTGTTGATACAACTATTTTTAGTATTGACAGTGTGAATCAGGTTCAGGATGCAGTTGTACCGATTGGAAGAGCATTAAAAAACTATCAAGTTATTGTTGTGGATCAAAATGGGTATGCTGTGCCAAGCGGTGTTAAAGGGGAACTGATTATTGGTGGACCTAGTGTATCTGTAGGTTACTTGGGAAATAAGGAAGAAACGGACAAGCATTTCTTTGAAAATCCTTATGCGAAGGGCCAACGACTTTATAGAACCGGTGATATTGTTAAAGAATTGCCTAGCGGATTGCTTGTATTTATTGGAAGAGCGGATAACCAGATAAAGCTGAATGGATATAGAATGGAGCTGGAGGAAATTGAACACTGTATTCTTGAGTCGGGATTTGTGAAAAACGCAGCAGTAATCACTCGCGTTACTGAAAGCGGCAATCAGTTTTTATGTGCTTTCTTCGTGGGGGAAGGTGCAAATGATGAGCTGGCGTTGAGAGAATACTTAAAGCAGAGATTGCCTGAATACATGATTCCGTCTCATATTATCAAATTGCATGAATTGCCGGTCAATAAAAATGGGAAAATTGATAGAAAAGCGTTGAAAACGTTGGAAATACGCATGGAGTCCCACGATGAGATATTTGAGGCGGCAGAAAATGAATTACAGGCTAAACTTTGTGATATTTTAGAACGAGTCCTCAAGGTGGATAGAGTAGGTCTTAACAGCGATTTCTACGAATTGGGAGGCACTTCTATCAATGCAATTAATATTGTTTCGGAAATTTATAAAGTGTTTCAAATTTATGTATCACCGAGGATTATTTTTGAGTATTCGAATGTAAAAGAATTGGCAGATCAAATTCTTTTATTGCGTGAAAGTAAATCCTGGGAAGTTGTTCCACGAGCAAATGAATTTTGTGGCAAGGCCTCAAGTGAACAGACCAGAATGTTTGCATTGACGTATGAAGATAGCGGTGAAAAATACCACATTCAGCAAGGTTATGAGTTTGAAAAACAAATCAGTCTTGAACACATACAGAATTGTCTGAAAAAGCTGGTAAAGAAATATGAAAGTCTTAGAACCGCTTTTTATACAGAACAAGGAGAGGTAGTGCAAAGAGTATTACCTGATATTGTACTGAATTGTAGTGTGACGGAGGGAGATTGTATTACTGAACAGTGGATACAAGCTACGTACAAAAAATTACGCCAGCCGTACTCATTAGAGAGGGGCTACTTGTATCGTTTTTGGATTTTTCAGGGTAAGAAACAAACGGCTATTCTATTTGATGCGCATCATATTATTATGGATGGTGAATCTACGGGAATCTTGTTTAGGGATTTATTCGCGTTGTTGCGGGGAAATGAGCTTGCTGATGAGACACTGTATCATATGATTGATTATGCAAATTGGAAAGAAAAATACTGTGAGTCAGAGGAGTACAAGAAAAAGGAAGAATATTTTAGAAACACTTTAGCTGATGCGGTAGAATGTAAAATTATGCCAGATCAGTTTGAGAAGAGTGAACTGGTGTCCTTAAAAAATGGTTGTATCAGCATTTTTGTGGAATCTGAGGAAATGAAGAAACTGATAGCATATGCAAACAATCAGCGTGTAACATTAAACATGATGATGATGTCTGCTTTCAGTATCCTGCTTTCAAAATACACGTATATGGACGATGTCATGTTTGGAACCGTAACAGCGAATAGAAAAAATATTAATTTTTCAAATTCAATAGGAATGTTTGTTAATACGCTTGTATTCAGAACGTATCCGCAAAAAGATAAATTGTTTGAGAATTATCTCCATGAAATAAAGCAGCAAATGATTGAACTTGTGGAAAATGAGGAATATCAATATAGTGACTTGATTCGTTTAAATGGAGTGCCTGCTAATCCGGTGCATATTTTATTTGTTATGGAAAAGAATATGTCTAAGGAGTTTGCAGAAAATTCTGGAATAGCAAGACCTTTATATGCCGATTATTCCGATGTTAAGTTTGATTTAGCATTCTATTGTGAAGAAGGGGAGGAGTCTTTACAGATTCGCGTTGAATACAATACAGGATTGTATCGGTTAAAAACGGTAGAGACACTCGCTTCAGCTTTTGGACAGTTATTGAAAACCATTGCGAATAGAAGGAAATTTCAAATTGGAGAAATAGTGCTTGCTGATAAACAGCAGACTGATTTGATTCTCAATCAGTTTAATAATACAAGTCGACAATATCATGCTGATTTATCCTTGCATGAGATGTTTGGAAAAGCTGCCAAAGAGCATGCTGGTTTGTGTGCATTAAAGTATAAAGAAAGGACGATGACATATTACGAGCTTGATCTGTTTACAGATAGGATCGCTCTTGAGTTAGTAGAGAAGAATTCAAAGGACGGAGATATAGTTGCAATTTATATGAATGATAAATTTTTCCAAATTGCAGCAATTATCGCAACTTTGAAGGCAGGTTGTGTATACATGCCAATCGATACGGAGTATCCGGATAGAAGAATTGATTACATGATCAAAGACAGCGGTGCAAAAATTGTTTTGACAGAAAATATGTATGAGCAGGATGCAAGAATTGCCTCATTAACTCATGTTTTCCTGGATACAGATCAGTTTATTAAAGTTAAGAATCCGGTAAATTATACGCCGATTGACAGAACTGGAGAAGATCTGGCTTATCTTATGTATACTTCCGGCACCACGGGACAGCCGAAGGGTGTAATCATAAAGCATAAAAATGTAATAAGACTCGTGGACAATACGAATTTTATGGATTTCCCTGTTGGGAAAAAGATGTTGCAGACAAGCAGCATTGTTTTTGATGCATCGACATTAGAAATCTGGGGATGTTTGCTGAATGGAATGTGTCTTGTTTTGACGAGAAAAGAAGAAGTATTGGACGCTGAGTTGGTGAGACAATATATTCAAAATGAAAACATTTATGCTCTTTGGTTGAGTGCGCCATTGTTTAATCAGTTGTCTAAAGGAAATGAGACTATGTTTAAGGAATTAACATGGTTATTAGTTGGAGGCGATAGGTTGCCGGCAACGCAAATTTCTGCTGTCAGAGAGTGTAATCCCAGTCTACATATTGTTAATGGGTATGGGCCGACTGAAAACACCACATTTTCAACAACTTTTGAAATTGATGACGATTACGAGGATATTCCCATCGGTTATCCTATAGCAAACTCTACGGTCTACATTTTGGATCAAGGGAATAATCTTGTTCCAGTGGGGGCAATTGGCGAAATCTGTGTCGGTGGGGAAGGAGTAGGATGCGGATATTTAAACAGCGATAAACAAGACAAGTTTGTGAAAAATCCTTTTATAGAAAACGGAGTCCTTTATCGAACCGGAGATTTAGGTAAATGGAATGAAAAAGGATATGTCGAATTTTTAGGTCGTAAGGACAATCAGGTCAAGATTCGTGGATTTAGAGTTGAAGTAAAAGAAATTGAACTGGTAGTTGCGAAACATATCCAAATTCGGGAATGTCTTGTAGATGTACGGGAGCGAAATGGTATTAAATATCTTGTCCTTTTCTATGTGGGCGACATAAGCCGCAAAGAATTGGTTGGATTTCTTAAGAATGAATTGCCGGAATATATGAGACCGACTCATATGATTCATTTGGATGAGATGCCACTCAACGCGAATGGAAAAATTGATCATGGCGTCATTAGATCAATAAAGGAGCCGGAGGATGTTTTTGAGGAATATGTTACAGCTAGGAATGATATTGAAGAGATATTGTGCGGAATATGGGAGAAATTCTTTGAAAAAGCACGTATTAGCGTGACGGATAACTACTATGATCTTGGAGGAGATTCCTTAATTGCAATAAAGATTCTTGCAGCAATCAATTCAAGAGAAAATGTAAAACTTTCATTTAAGGACATCATGAACAATCCCACAATAGAATCTCTGGCAGAAAGAATTATCCAGGTGAATGAAAGCGTAGAGGATGAAGATACTTGCTATCTTGCAGAAGGGAAAAATGATCTTTCTATACAGCAGGAACGTATACTGAATGCTACTTTAATGGGCAATTCAAGCAATGCCTACAATATTTTATGTCAATACAGAGTGCATGGTGAAATAGAGGAGGGTCAATTTAGTGATGCTGTGAATCTACTTATAGAGACATACCCTATTTTGACAATGACCTACAGTTTGGACAATAATATTTGGTATTGTGAGGAAGATAGGTCAATTAATCGCTTACATTTTGATAATATTTCATATGATTCTTTGGGAGAATACATACAAAATTGGAATAGCCCTATAGACATTATTGCGGGTGAATCCTTGTGCGAGTTCTGCTTGTTAAAGGTGGATAATAAAGAGAATATTTTATTGCTGAAAGTACATCATAGTATCGCCGACGGTATGTCTGTTGATATTCTGATACAGAAATTGGCGGAAGCATATTCAAATGGAATTATTAGTAGGGTGGGTGCTGACTATACTAACTATATTTCTTATCAGGAGTATAAGAGAAATGACGGTAGTATGGAACAACAGGCACAGTTTTGGAGAAAACTTTTGAACGGTCGAAATGAGATTTTAGATATTCCCACAGATTTTGTGCGACCACAGGTTTTATCTTACAAAGGAAATACAGTTTGTTTAGATATCGCTCCGGACTTGAGAAAGGCGATTATTGATTATGGACAGAAGAATCATGTAACAACCTATATTCTTTTGCTTGTAGCCTATCAGGTGCTTTTATATCGTTATTCGGAACAATCCACTATTCCAATTGGTATATTCCATTCGGGAAGACTTCAGCCACAATTTGAAGAAACAATCGGAATGTTTGTCAATACGCTTCCTATGAGATTTGAATTGTGTGATACCGTTGAAGAAAATTTAAGAAATACGATGGATTTGTTCTTAAATGCTGTAAATAACAGTGAATACTATTACGAAGACATTTTGCGTGATGTAGAGTACGAGCATGCTTCAAACCGAAATCCATTGTTTGATGTCTCTTTTTCTTATTTTGCAGGACAGAATAGGTATGGTAAAGAGTACGATAAAATTTGCTTTGAACAGATTATGTTAGACAGTGATACAACAAAATTCGATTTGGGATTCGATGTGAGAGATGACGGCAATGTAATGCAGCTTGCAGTATGCTATAGAACAGAATTATTCGAAGAGTCTACAATTCAGAGAATGATGAAAGGCTACCTCAATATTCTCACAAGTATGTGTATTTACCATGAAACGGAAGTATCAAATCTTGCACTATATTCCAATGCTGATATTGAGGAAATCAAAAAAGAATATACAAAGCAACAAATCCAATATGGTGATGATACTGTTTTAGATATGTTGTATCAATGGAGAGATTCCCAAAATCAGATTGCGTTTAGGACCGCTCAGGATGAAATAAGTTATGCACTATTAATAGATAAGGCTGAAGCAATGGCAGCAATTCTGCACCAAAGAGGAGTAAGAGAAAATGATGTTGTTGTAGTAATAGCTGAAGCATCTATTGAATTATACATTGTATATCTGGGAGTAATGCTGCTTGGTGCAGCTTTTCTACCCGTTGATACAAGGTATCCTCAAAAACGTATTTCATATATTGTAAATGATATTCAACCCAAACTGGTTTTGCATGAGAATGGCTTTGCAATAGATGAAATTGTTTTAGAGTGCAAGGGCGGAAACGTGGATAATTTTGTTGAATTGAATACATTGTTTACGGAAAATGTCTCAGAAAGAATCACTCTCAAGAGGGTAGAGCGCGATACGGTTGCATATGTGATATACACATCAGGTTCTACGGGAAATCCGAAAGGAGTGATGGTTGAACATAAGGCATTAGCAAACTTATGCTATTGGCATAATAGACAGTATAAGGTTACGAAAGATTCTGTGACAATGAAATATGCAGGTATTGGTTTTGATGCATCAATCTGGGAAGTATTCCCTTATTTGTGTCAAGGGGCAACAATTTGTATTCCTTATGCTGAAATAAAACTAGATATGAAGAGATTGGATGATTTCATTAGAGAGAATAAGGTATCTATTGCATTTTTACCAACGCAAATTTGTGAGGAGTATATGCAGCTGCAAAATTCATCCTTGAAAACAATACTGACTGGCGGTGACAAATTAAATCTATTCATTCCGGGTACATATGAACTGTATAATAACTATGGACCGACGGAAAATTGCGTCGTTTCAACCAGCTACCTGGTAGAAGAATTTTCGCATAATATACCGATTGGAAAACCGGTTGATAACTGTAGAGTTTATATTTTAAACAAGAACAGACAACTTCAACCGATCGGTATTCCAGGAGAAATGTATATTGCTGGAGCCGGCCTAGCCAGAGGTTATGTTGGACTTGACGAATTGAACAAGGAGTTGTTTGTTGAGGATGTTTTATTCCCGGGAGATAGAATGTATCGAACCGGTGACTGGGGAAAACTGCTTGAGGATGACAATATACTATTTTTAGGAAGAAAAGATAATCAGGTTAAAATTCGTGGAAATCGAATTGAACTAGCTGAAATTCATGCGGCAATTATGGATTCCAATTTGGTGAGTGATGTGTTGATTCGGGTCGAGACATCTGAGGCAAAGGAACAGTATCTGGTTGCATATGTGATTCCTAAGACAGGGTATGACAAAGCGAAACTTATAGACAAGGTAAGAAGCGGTATCCCATATTACATGGTTCCTGCGTATATAATTGAAATAGACGGATTTGTTTTGAATGCAAATGGAAAGGTAGATACTTCTTGTTTGCCAAAACCTAAGGAAAACATTATAGAAACCGAGAGCAGAACTGAAATGAATCCTATGGAGCTGCTGATCCATGACGTATGGAAAAAAGAGTTGGGCCTGGAGTCCATCGGAATAAATGAGGATTTCTTTAGGCTCGGTGGTGATTCTGTTAAGGCAATGAGAATACTTTATGAAATTCAAAAAACTATTACGAAACAGTTGGAAATCACACATATTTTCCAAAATCCCAGCATAGAGATGTTAGCGACATGCTGTTATGAACTGCTAAAAAATGAGGAGGATTTTTTGGACCCTACAGATGATGTAGAGCAGGGATGCATTACTGAGCAGGAAAAGAGTATGCTTGTGATGGCTTCCTATACCGAGAATAGTATTGCGTATAATGAACCGCTGGTTTATGAATTGCAACAGGATGTCGATATGGACAGACTGGAGAAAGCAATTTCCAGACTTGTATTGAGACATTGTATGCTCAGTTCTGTTTATGAAATCGAAAAAGGACAGATTGTAAGAAAGCGGATGACAAAAGAGGAAAAATGGCCAATTCAGCGTATTACGAATGTTGATTGCGATGAATTGGACAACACACTGCAGAATTTGATCACTCCTTTTAAGGTTTATGGGAACCTTTTGTATCGGATTTATATCTTAGAAACGAATGATAAAAAACAGAAATATCTTTTTTGGGATTGTCATCATGCAATAGCAGATGGTTTCTCACGTATTATTTTGCAAAAAGAGTTGACAAAATTGTATTTAGGCGAAACTTTAGCTGACAAAAAATACGATTATGATTCATATGCACAATGGTTGATGAAGCGGAGACAATCTGACAGCTATCTGCAGATGGAATATTTCTGGAAGGAAAAACTGAAGAACCTTGGCAGTGACAGGCTATGGAGTAATTCGGAAGAGAATACCACTTTGGTGAATGGTAGGTCGTTAGAATTCATGTTTGATAGTGCAATCAAGATAGCTCTTGAAATGAAGGCGACAAGTAAGAAAACGACAGTATATATTATTCTTTTATCTATTTACTTCATGGTATGCATGAAAATGACCCAAAGAAATGATTTGATTGTAGGCTGTGCAGATGCTAACCGTGAACATGTAGATTTTCAGGAGATTGTGGGTATGTTCATCAATATGTTGCCAATTAGAATGCAATGCTTGGGAGAGCAGACTTATGAGGCATTTTTGGATGAGTTGATAGGGACATATTTGATGATACAAAGAAATAAAGAATATTTGTATTATGACATGGCTACAAAATGTGTACAAGAAACGGGCAGAAGAGATTTTATTGAAACGCTGTTTCAATTGCAGGACTTTCATTATGAGGGGAACCAATTGATGAAGGACTATTCATTGGAGTATAACATAGCAAAATACAAATTGGCTGTTTTTGTCACAAGAAAAGAAGATGCATTTATATTCAGCATAAATTTTGATAAATCACTTTTCAGTGATGAGGATATAAAGCAAATGTACGCTGAATATTGCGACATTGCGCAACAAATTGTTGATGCAGATGCGACCACTATAAGTGAGTTGACAGGTTTGGGGCAACAAGAAGATAGTTTTGATTTTTTATTTTAGTCTTGACATACTATGCGACAACTACTATACTACACATAGTAATCAAATGAAGAAGGGATTTGCATTTTTTTGTTGATATACTAAAAAATCTCTACTTGTGGACTTTGAGAAGTGGATATTAGTTGTGGGACAAAAATTATTCAGCATATGAAACGGCGGAACCACATCTATGAAATGGTTCTGCCGTTTCTGTATTTATACTTTTGGGTAACACATTAAAAGGAGTGGTGTTTTCAAGGACAGGGTTATTTTAAAGAAGGGAGGATTATGGTATGGATGAGGATAAGATCAAAAAATATTTTAGACAAGAACTAAGAAGAGGAAACATCATTTTAACAGTTTTACTTGTTTTACGAGAGAAAGACTATGGCTATAATGTATTGCTGAAACTAAATGAATTGGGGTTGTCATTAACAGCACAGACATTGTACCCTCTTCTTAATAGGCTCCAGGAGAAAGAATTGCTTGATATCAGTTGGGTTATTTGTGGGGATAAAGAGAGAAAATATTATGTAACCAGCGAAAGCGGACTGAAAATATGCAGAGAAATGCTAAAAGAATGGGAGCACTTAAATGAAATTATGATGTTGCTAAATGTGGACGGAATCAGAGAGGAGAAGTAAATATGCGTAGTATTATTGATAATTATTTATATGCTGTTGTGAGACATTTGGATTATCCCAAGCGGGAAAATGTCAAAAAAGAATTGAACAGCTTGATTTTAGACGTATTAGAGGAAAGAACAGCGGGAAGAGAAGCACAGGAGGCCGATGTATACGCTGCTCTTGAGGAGATAGGAAAACCTTCTGAACTGGCAGAAAAGTATATGGAAGAAGGAAAGAATGCATTATTATCTGGAATATATTTTAGATATTATAAGCGTGTTTTACTATTAGTGTTGCCATTGGTTTTCATTATTAATGTAACTGTATCTTATATGACGAATGCCTTTTCACAAGAGGATTGGATGACGCGTTTGGGGGCTTGTGCTGAATCAGCCATATATGGATTTTGTTTCTATTTCTGTGGAATTACTGCAATATTTGTCCTTTTACAGAGGTGCAATGTAAAGTTCAGTGGTGATAATATTCGTTCTCTTCCCAAGGCGCCGGATGAAACGAGAAAAAGCATAAATATTAAATCATTTATGGCTATTATGATTTCATTTGTAATCGGGCTTATTACATATATCAAACCATCATTGATATTTTATGCAGTGAATCAGGGGGAACGAATTAGTGTGCTAAATGAGGATTTGTTTCAGCAGTTGAGGTTTGTAATTATTGCAATGCTAGTTGTGGTTTTAATTCGTGAGTGTAGCATGATTGTGAACAGATACATGAGTGTAAAACTATACCTTTGGGTGACGATGTTAGATGTAATAAATCTTGTTTTATGCTGTATATTGTTCTTGCGTCAGGGAATCATCAATCCGAGTTTTTTGGGTATATTTGGAACAATGTTTCCGGACAAACCGATTATTATGGAATTCTTTTCGACTATGAATTATTGGATAGTTGGCGTTTTTTTTCTTTTGGTATTGTTAGACAACTTGGGTGATTTGTGTCGAATTGAAAAATAAATGGGAGGATAGATATGTTAAAAGTAAATGAAGTAAATAAAAGCTACAAAGACAAGAAAGTATTGAAGGGAATTTCTTTTTCTGTAAAAGAAGGAGAAATACTTGGATTGCTGGGCCCCAATGGTGCAGGTAAAAGTACTTTAATCAATTGTATTTGTGGACTGGCCAAGATTGATGGCGGAGCGATAGAAGTATTTGGTTTGGATAACAGAAAAAATGCAAAAGTGATAAGACAGCAGATGGGCGTAGTGCCGCAAGACATTGCAGTAGTTGAAGAACTCAGTGCTTATGAAAACTGTATGTTTATGGGAGGACTGTACGGCTTAAAGGGAAATGAACTAAAGACAAAGTGAAGGAAGCACTTGAATTCGTTGGCCTGTGGGACAGAAGAAAGGATATTCCCGGGAAATATTCCGGTGGTATGAAGCGCAGACTGAATATTGCATGTGCACTTGTTCACAGACCTAAGTTGTTAATTATGGATGAGCCTACAGTCGGTGTAGACCCCCAGTCGAGAAATTATATCATGGAGTCTATCCGAAAGTTAAATGATGAAGGAACAACAATTATATATACCTCTCATTACATGGAGGAGGTTGAGGAGCTTTGTGATCGAATTGTAATCGTGGATGAAGGTACAAAGATTGCAGAGGGTACCTGTGAAGAGCTAGTAAAAGCAGTAAGTGAGAATGAAATGATTAAAATCGGAATATCTAAGGGAATGCCGGATGCTGCAAAACTTGAGAAGCTGAA
>OAWK01000024.1_pt1 | contig 153391 bp, 142 predicted proteins | sample 1476691 | NCBI WGS metagenome assembly OAWK01 (sample SAMEA2580186, study PRJEB22360) | human gut metagenome | biome: human gut; feature: human-associated habitat; material: faeces | place: Denmark | collected 2008/2010 | reverse complement strand
ATCGTCGCCGGCGCGGGGGCAGGGGCCGCCGGGGGAGGCGGCCGCCGGTCTGGGAGTGGATTCCTCGGTCGTGAGAAACCGGAGACGGCAACTACTAGGCGAGAGGAAAGGGACCGCGGTGGCGAAGGACGAACCAGAACGCAAGGTCGGCATCGCGCGCAGCATGTACCACTGCCGGCTCGGAACGAAGATAAGACGTTGCTGAAGCACCACAGAGGTTCCTATAGCCCCCCATCTAAGCACTGCAACAAAAAGACCCCGACCATCTCGGTCGGGGTCTTTGTCGTCAGTAATGCTCGAAGTAATCGCTACGAGCAGAAGGTCACTCGGTGACGGCCTTCTTCAGCAGGGAGCCGGCGGAGATGCGAACGCCGTAGGAAGCCGGAATGTCAATCTGCTCGCCAGTACGCGGGTTGCGGCCGGTGCGAGCGGCGCGCTTGACGCGCTCAGCGGAGAACAGGCCGGTGAGCTTCAGGCCTTCGCCGGACTTCATAGCCTCGACGAACACATCCTGGAAGGCGTTAACAGCAGCCTCGGCCTGAGCCTTGGTCAGGTTGGACTTCTGGGCGATCTTCGAGACGAGATCAGACTTGTTGTATGCCATAAAGCATCCTTCTTGGGTCAGGGGGCGGGCACTTTTGCCCCGTCCACGTTTTCATCAACGATACTAGCGCATGTTCCTGCGAAAACCCGCATCGTATAAGGCTTTTCACATCTATTTCGTGTTCTGAAGCCCAGGACGGACAAAAACGGACGGATCAGACGAGGTTATGACGGTCGAGCCACTTCATAGCGGCTGCGCCCAGAGGAATTCGTAGCCAATAGAACACCACGCGATGCAGCAACGTGGCGGATAGAGCTACGCCCTGAGGCACACCGACCGCCACGAATGCGAAGGTCAACGCGGCTTCCACACCGCCCAAACCACCGGGGGTGGGCACCGCGGAACCCAACGCATAGGCCAGCATGAAGACGAACGTCGTTTCAATCGGATTTGATGAATAACCGAACGCTTGCAAGGCCGCCCAGAAAGCGAGCCCAGTGGTCGTGTTCTGGAACAGTGCGCCCAGGCAGCTGACCGTGAGCTGTCGGGGCTGGGAAAGCACGTCCAGCAGCTGGTTGATATACGTCTTGGCCAGCGGCATAAGACGACGGGTCACCCAGTGGCGCAACGGCGGAATCATCATCGCAATGGACAACACCACAACCACCACGCCCAGCACAAGGACCAACGTATTCGTCGGAATCGCGCCGGAGAACATATTGCGGCCGGTGAATAGGCCAATCAACACCAGCATGGAGAAGTACACGGCGTAATACACCACGAGCGCGGCGCTCATGATTGCGGTGGCCGGGGTGTTGCGATAGCCGGATCTGCGCAGAAACTGCAGGTTGACGAACGCAGGCCCCACGCCGGCCGGCATGGATACCGTGGCAAAGCCGCCGGCAACCTGACTCATGAACACGCCCGTGTTATCTCGCTTGCTGCGATCCATGAGAGCGCCGAGCGAAATCGACGATCCGATCCAGCCGCAGGCACCGAACGCGAGCGTTACCACCGCCATCAACGGGTTGGCGTTGGTCAGCGCGGTTATGATTTCCTCGGGCTTCAACTGGGTGAAGACCACGACCACAGCCACGATGACCAGCAGCATGGTGATCATCGAACGCCAGGAGAAGCGGGCAAGCGTCACCGGCTCGGCGGATTCGGCGGTCTCCTCATCAATTATGGTGTTGATGTGGTCTCGCAGTTCCTTGAGCAGCTGCTTGTCCCATGTGACCAATGCGCGTGTGGGGGAGGGAACCGCGACTTTCTGGATGAACGGGGCCAGCGCGGTCAACGTCGTGTCGCCCCAAGATTCACGGGCAGCCGCGACTGCAGGTTTCACGCCGATCAACGCGGCGAACAGCGCAAGCAACTGGACCTTGTCAAGCGCGGTATTGGCCGGGCCGGAAGCGTTGTCGCCATTCAGCCAGCCGGCGATAACCGCAGTGCCATCTTCAAGCCTAGCGAGCGTATCAGGCGTGATGCGCCGGTGCGTATATCCACGGCGATTCGCCACAGACAGATATCGCATATATGCTACGGCGTCCGCCTGGGTGAGCGTGTTCAGATTGGCGGGCATCTCGATGGTGTGCGCATCCAGCACCAGAATCGCGGACTCGTCCGTATCGGCGATGCCGTAGGGGGCGGGCGCAGGCAGTTTGATATTGTGCAGGCCGAGCAGCATGGCAAAGTGATGCTGAACGGCGTCGCGCACGGAACGATCGCGTCGAATGGACACGCTGGTAAAACGTACCCAATCCCAAAGTTGCTTCAGATAGCCGACGGTATGGGTTTGCGCGTCGATGACGGAAACGATGAACCGGCGGTTATTCGAGGTCTCCACATCGTAGATGCGTGAGCCTTCCGCCAAATCGTCATCCAAAGTGGCAGACAATGAGCCATGGCTGATTCCGGGCTCCTGATGCCGGATGAGTGAGGTGGTCTCTAATCCGATGCTTGAGAGCACCGCGATGAGATCTTTGCCCCACACGCCTTTATTCTGCGTGCCGACCACGAATCGAATAAGCATGCCCACCGTGCGACCGGCGGCCATCGAAACCAGCATGCCGGTAACCGAATGCCACGAAAGCACCACCATCACCGCGGCGATGGCATACAGGATATTCCAGCTCCATTTGACCGTGGAGCGGGTGCGGCGTGGCCCGGCGGCGGTCAGGAAGGACGCCATGCCGGCGTAGATGTCGGGCAACAGCCCGGAGCCGTATGAGGTGGCGGCTGAGACTAGTGCCATTGGCAGGGTGGAATCGTTCAGGCTGCTGATTGCCGTCGATACGACCCACACCATGCCGTAGCCGGCGAACATGGCCAGCGCGGACACCGCGGCCTGCAGCCATTCCCGGGCCAGTAGCAATTGAGCGAGCACGATGATCACGATGACGATGGTGGCCAGCTGCGTCAGCACGGTGGAGGGGAAGTCAGCCAACCAGTTGATGACCTGGGCTGCGGTGTGTGCGTCGGATTCGACGCCGCGCGTCATGCCGCCCAGATACACGGCGAACACCATGACCACGGCGGCCATCAACAGCGACAGACCGGCCCGGGTCAGATCGCCGAAGTCGCGCGTGCGGCGCGGAGCGATGTCGTCGATGTACGGTCCGGAATCGTTGCTGTCGTCGGTTGCCGGGCTGTCCGGTCCGCTGACAGCAAAACTGGCCGACCGGCCGTCACCAGAGGCGATCGGCCGGTCGGTAGTGGAGGAGGTCGCCTTGTCCGGGCGATCTTCCGTAGTGGACTGCTCCTGTTCAGTAGTCATGAAATGGTTACCTGACGCCTGTCCTTGTTCGGTTCAGTTTGCGGTTTGGTTTGTGACTCAGCGCAGTAGTGTGGTGGATGCGATGGGCTCGAGGGACTCGCATCGCACCTATTTCAGCGGTCGAAAGCGACGAGCTGGCTGGCCACACCGGTGTAGGTGGCGGGGGTCAGAGCCTTCAAGCGAGCGGCGGTTTCCGGGTCGAAGGACTGCTGGTCGATGAACTGCTCGACCTGTTCCTTGTTGATGGTGTGGCCGCGCATAAGCTCCTTGACCTTCTCGTACGGCTTGTCCATGCCCGGCAGGCCCTTGAGCTCGCAGGCGCGCATGGCGGTTTGGATCGGCTCGCCAAGCACCTCCCAGTTCTCATCAAGCTCACGCTCGATGACGTGGGTGTTCGGGTGGATGGACTCAAGGCCGCCCATGAGGTTGGTCAGGGCGAGCAAGGAGTAGCCGAGCGCGGAACCGATGTTGCGCTGGGTGGTCGAATCGGTCAGATCGCGCTGCCAACGGGATTCCACCAGCGTGGCGGAGAGGGTGTCGAGCAGCGAGCAGCTGATTTCGAAGTTGGCTTCGGCGTTCTCGAAACGAATCGGGTTGACCTTGTGCGGCATGGTGGAGGAACCAGTGGCACCCTTGACCGGCACCTGGGCGAACACTCCACGGGAGATGTACATCCACACGTCCACACACAGGTTGTGCATGATGCGGTTGGCGTGGGAGACGGTGGAGTACAGCTCGGCCTGCCAGTCGTGGCTTTCGATCTGCGTGGTCAGCGGGTTCCAGGTCAGGCCCATGCGGTTGGTGACGAATTCGCGGGAGACGGCGACCCAGTCGACATCCGGGCATGCGGCCAGGTGGGCGCCGAACGTGCCGGTCGCGCCGTTGATCTTGCCCAAGTACTCCTGGTTTTCGATGTGCTTGAGCTGACGGTTCAGACGGTAGACGTAGACGGCGAGCTCCTTGCCGAGCGTGGTCGGCGTGGCCGGCTGGCCGTGGGTGAGGGAGAGCAGCGGCATATCCTTGAATTCCTCGGCCTTGCCGGCGAGGTGGTCGATGATGCGCTTGAACTCCGGGGTCCACACGTTTTCCATCGCGTTCTTGACGCAACGGGCGATGGAGAGGTTGTTAATGTCTTCGGACGTGCAGGCGAAGTGCACGAGGGTCTTCAGCTCGTCGTTGATGTTGGCCAGCTCGGCCGGAGCCTTGTCGATCTGATCATCGATGTAGTACTCCACGGCCTTCACATCGTGGTGGGTGATGGCCTCATGAGCGGCGTGCTGCTTGATGCCTTCGGCGCCGAAGTCCTCGGGAATGGCGCGCAGGAAGGCCTGCTCTTCGGCATTGAACGGCTTGACGCCGTCAACGATTGGCTGGTTGCCGTTGCCCTCAAAGCCGTTGGCCAGAAGAATCATCCATTCGACTTCGACACGCATGCGTTCGCGGTTCAGGGCAGGTTCGCTCATGTATTCGACGAGCGGGGCGGTGGCCTTGTGGTAACGGCCGTCGAGCGGGGTCAATGCGATTGCGGGGGAAATATCGGTAAGCTTCATAACCTCCAAGGGTACTTCCAGCCGTGAACCGAGCGGCTATACTGTGGTGTGGCGTTCCCGCCCGAGCCGTACAGGTCAAGGAACGCCCGTGATTCGATTACTGTGTGCGGCCTTTAAGGCTAGGAGATCACCATGCCTGCAACCACCATTCATACTCTTCCGAAACGTTCGGTCGCCGTATCGTCGCTGAAATGGCAGCCGTTGGACATCGCAGTCGGTGCCACACTGGGCGCGGCCTGCGGCGTGATCTTCTGGGGATTCAACTTCGCGTACATGCCGATCTCTTCGGTGTTTGGTGCGATTCTGCCCGGTTTCGCCAGCATCGTGCACGCCGTCTGGTATTTCTCCGGTACGCTGGCGGTGCTGATTCTGCGCAAACCCGGAGCGGCGCTGTACGTGAACCTTATCGGCACGCTGGTCGAAATGGTGATTGGTAGCCAGTTCGATTTGGGCTTCGTGATTATCTCGGCGCTGCTGCAGGGTGTTTTCGCTGAGATTCCGTTCGCTTTGACCCGTTACCGCATGTTCAATCTGCCGATTTCCATTGCATCCGGTGCGTTGGTCGCCTTGGAATACGGCACATATCTGATGCTGTTTCGCTACGTGGGTGTGTCATTCGTCAGCCCGCGTGGCATCGTGCACATGATTTCCGAGGTCACCGGCGGCGTGCTTATCAGCGGCGTGATGGCCTGGTATCTGATGCTGGCCATCGCCAAAACCGGTGTGCTCGACCGCCTCGCATCCGGCCGCGCACTCATCGAGCGACGCGCCTGACACTCTTTGCGCGCCACTTTCCCGGGAATGTTGCGCTGATAGAGGGGGTTTCGGGCATGCTAGCGCAACAATCCCGGGAAAGTGGCGCTAGCCGCGTCTCTGCGGTGATTGCATTGTGAGGGTAGCCGATTGATGCTAAGCATTGACAGCATTGACAAGTTGATGTGCCCGTTGCCGTGAGACCCCGAGTATATCGCCTATTTGCTGTAGGGCGAGACCCATGCCATGTAGTTCTTGTGCCGCGGCGCGAGTTTCCCGCGCTGCGTTCGATCTGCATTCCGCTTCTTCCTTGCGCAGTCGCCGAGCTTCATCAAGGTGCTCTTGTACGGATTGCGGCAGTTTTGTCTCTATGGTGAGTGCGAAATCAGCATCTTGTGTCATGACGGTGATAAGGTCGCGTGCCATATTTTACTTTTAACCGCCGAACGCTGAACTCGGTGGTTCACTCGCCAGGGGCAATGGTCGCGGACTAGGTCATGCGGCCTTGGTAGTAGCGGGTTTCCTTGAGTTCGCCGTTGATGACTTCCTGAAAATGCGCTTCGTGGCGTTGCACGGCGGGGGAGCCGAGATCGGTGGCGTTCTGATAAGCAGCCTGATGGTACTTAATCCAATGCGACAACTCTCTGCCGTTGGTCGAACCAGCCACGGGTGCGGCGTCATATGGGGTCAGACCGGTGATGGGCGTCGCGCCGGGAGTGCATGAGCCGTCCGAATGCACTGTGGATGGTGTTGCCGCGGGCGCGGGCGATACATGCCCTTGTACGGTGAGCCAGTTATCGGTGACCGGGTTGGCGGAACCATCCAGTGCGGCGACCAGTTCATCATCGATCTCCACGCTGGTGACCCATGTGCGTTGCGGAATCGGATGATTGGCCACCGGCGATCCGGCTGTCACCACATGCTCGATGGTGTATTCCTCCGCCCAATCCGAGGCAAGCGTGGCGGCAACGATGCCACCTTGGGAGTGGCCGATCAGTGCCACGGGCTCGTCCTTGCCGATGCCTGCCTGACGCATCGCCTCGGCAACCATGCGAGCGCTGTCCGCTTTCCTGCGGCGTTCCTGATCGGCGCTCATCAGTTCCACGTTCTGCGCCCAGCCGAATGGTGAGTCAGGCTGTCCATCGGTACCCGGGATGGTGACCAGCCAGGAGTTGGTTCCATCAGCCCGTTCATAGCGTTGAATGGCGATGGTCCCATATTCGAGTCCGCTGTTCAGCTCGATTTTGCCGAGCCGCTCTTCGGCGAGTCTGCGCAGATTCTCCATTGACTCGGCCACCGATCCGCTTGCGCGGACGACGTCGGCATTCGCCTGCACCTCGCGCACTTCCAGATGATTGCCTTGGATGATGTCTTTCGCTGGTCCGGAGAAATTGGCGATTGTTCCCGCAGCCTTGTTGACCTCATCGGTGTGCGCAATGCCCTTGCCGATAGGTACGCCGCCAATGATTCCGCCCGCGCCGCTAAGCACTCCTTCCTGGAACGGATAGGTGAACGTGGACATCCATGCCGGGTTCGGTTTGCCGTCAATAGCCCAGCCGGACAGAAAGCCGCCCGCCGCCACAGCGGCAACACCCACCGCGGCATATCCCGGTTTGGCCTGTGTGCCGGCCTGCAATAATTCGGTAAACATGCGCCGAGCCGTCATCTCCGCCTGAGAATACAGAGAGTGTGCGCGAATCAGCAGATCGGCCGCGCCACGCAGGTCATCGCTCAACCGCTGACATGCCGTTGCATGGTCATAACACCGATTGCCCAGCGCGGCATATGGTACAGTGACATGGCCGGGAACAACGGCGCTCGGATCGCCCGACTGCAAGGTGACGCACATCGGCGCACTATGCCGATGTGACTGTAACTGTAATGCGGCCGATTCCCAAGCCGTGGCTATGGCCGCAAATCCTGCCGCCTCGTCATCGAGAGCCTTGGCTATGGCGGCATATTCTTCAAGAGTGGCTGGCGCATATCCCACTCCGCCGTAAACGGACGATTCCACCTGCCAGTAATCGTGCTCGCTCATGATGACCCCCAAGCCAATCGGTGGGTGGTCTCCATGTCTTGCGCGAGACTGGCCGAATACTGTGCGGTGCGACTGAGCCGCGATCGGAATAGATCGGCGGCTTTACCGGTCCACACGATGTTGCGGGAGCGGTTCACGGCCACCGCCGTCTGGTCCGATTGCGCCAGTGTGGCCGCACGCTGGACGGACACGAGGTCGCGACTACGCTGTACCGCCGCATGGCAAGGGCAAGTGCCGTAATCGAACGGCGTCACCGTATTGCCGGCAAAGCCGCCGGTGGGATCGATGGGTGCTGGGTTGCTGGTGTAGGTATTCATATATCCAGCTAAAAGGACAGGACTCATGCTTGTCCAGCCGGGACGACCAATGTGGTTCTAGCTTGCCGATTTTGGGCGAATTTATCCCCAAGTGTTGTGCATAGTCGTAACGATTATCCACAAATAGCCTGTTTGGGCATACCTCGGATCAGCCATGGGCTATCGAAAATTGGACAAACGCCAAAGCCGACAGCCGAAACCGGGAAACAGCCACGATAAAGCCATGACCCGTGAGGGTGTGAGAAAAAGAGCAACCGTGAACGATTGCTCACCACGGCTTGGTAGCCCCGGTACCCTTGTTCTGCGTCGCCTTCTGCTCGGATTGGGTGGTGTTCGACTGGGTGTCGGTGGATTGCTGATTGGCCTTCATCAGCTCCTCGACCTGCTTCTTCTGCTCGTCGGTCAACGCGCCGCCCTTTTTTGCATTGGATGAGGAACTCTCGGATTGCTGTGCCGACTGGGCTTGCCCGGAACCGGAACCGCTGTTCTGCGCCTCGGCCTGTTTCAGGGTGATCTTCGTCAGCTCGGAAGAAATCGAAGCATTGGCGTCGATGGCGTCCTTGACTTGCGGCAACAGAAGCGTGCGCATTCGCCCGGCCTCGGCGAATTGCGCATCGGTCTGCTGCTGTTGCGCCTTGAGCGTGGTGATATCAGTCGACTCGTCCTGAGCCGCTTTGATATTGGCGTTCAATGATGCGGTGGCCTGATTGAACGTAATCGAAGCGGACAGGTTTACTGACGCCACGCCGGCAACCAGCAGCAGCAATACGGCGCCACAAGCCAGGACGATACGTGCCCAAAGCGGGCATTTCGCCCGCATCCGAATATTCGCCGAGCCATCGTTCTCGTGGATTTCGTTACTGTTCCTCACAGCAGCCTCCTTGAGGTTGCGATCCATGCACCGACTTCCATGGCAACCAATATCGCCAACGCAATGGCCAACGGCCATACCACCGGCGTGGTGCGTGTGCGCTCCTTGACCGTGGTGGTCATGCGCCATTGCTTCGACGACCTGGCCGAAACCGCATCCGCCAAAGTCTGTGAAGCGTTTACGGCCACATACGTGCCACTGATTTCGTCGGCAATGTCTTTGAGGTTCTTCTCATCCATCTTGGAGATGCCGGGTTCGCCGGTATCCGGGTCGATCACCCAGTGGTCCGTGGTGTTGGAATCTCCGGCGCTGACGCCATCGGCGATGACGGGAATCTTGCCGCCCTCGGTCGAGCCGACGCCCACGGTAAACCCATCATTGAGATACTGGCGCAGTGACGAGAACGTACGACGCGTCACATTCGAGGTCTGTTCGCCGTCAGTGATGAGGTACAGCACAATCGCATCATCCGGGTGCGCTTCACGAATCGACTTCGCGGTCAGCAGCAATTGATCGATCGGAGCATCCAGACTGGAGCCCGCCGACACGGATGTGGCTTCCACCGCCAACGTGTTGGCCCAATTATCGATGGCCGGCGCATCCGGGGTCAGCGGCACATCAAGCGTTCCCGAAGCACCGAACCGTAACGCCGCGAAACTGGCGTCCGGATAAGCGGCGGTCACATCATGCACGGCCTGACGTGCGGCATCGATGCGGGTAATGGTCTTCTCGGACCCGTATGTGGCATCGGCCACCGCCATCGACCCGGTGGTATCCACCGCCACGATGACATCGGTGGCATTGATGGCCTGTGAGGTGGTAGACGATACCACGCTGGGAGTCAGTACCATCACCGCTACGATGAGCAGCATAAGCGTACGACGTATGCAAGCCCACACGGTCTCGTCACTGGAAGCACGGCGACGAACAAACAATACGATTTCGAGAATGGCCAGTACGGCGAGCCCGGCCGCCAGCAGTCCGCCGGCGACCCAGCCCAAGGCGGGGGAGAAGGTGAATCCGTTCATCGCCTCAACCTCCATGCACATACGATCCAGATAATGAGTATCACGGTCAGAGCAAGCGTCCACAGACCGGGAGCGTCCACCATTGAGGATTTCGCCTTGTTCTCCACATCCGTATCCCTACGCGACTGAATATCCCGTACCAGCTCATCTATCGACGCGCCATTCGATTGGGTGAGGAAGATGCCTCCATGCGACTCGATCGCGGACTTCATATCCGTTGTGGTTTGGTCCGATTCACTGGCTTTCGGCCCGGAATACAGGCCGTCCACGGTGATTTTGGTCTGCTGGGTCAAATCCAACGCTTCGGTCAGCGAATAGGTGGGTTTGCCCGACACGACGTTGTCGGTGGCCAGCACGATGGATGCCGCACGCTGACGGTCGGCATTCGCCTGATTGGCTTCGCCGTAAGCGACACCGGGGAGCATCGCCGCGCAAGACACCACGCCGTCGCCAATCAAGGAGGTGGCGTCCTTGCGGTTCTGCGTGCCTTCGAGCCAATTGGCGATGTCCTGATATTCGGCATCGGACATCTTATCGACGTCATCCTGCGACTCGACGCCTTTCAGCGCCTTGCTGGCGGAGGTCAACTGTTTGGTGACCAGTTCGTAGTCGTCGGTCAGCGGGAACACCGTGCGTGAGGTCGAGTTGAAGATACTCAAACCGATACGTTCCCCCTCGAAATGCTTGACCAGTTCCAAATAGGTATCGATGACCTCGCGATCATAGGGGAGCGTGGACCCCGACACATCCAGACACAGGACGATATCTCGGCTGGAAGCGCGTTCGTCACCGGCATCCACTTGGCTGGGGCGAGCCACCAGCACAACGGCCAGCGCCAGCGCAAGCACCAGCACGCTGATGGCGAGACGGCCCAAAGCGCGCCATTGACGGAACAGGCGGGAAGCGTGCTCGGTATTGAGATCGTCGTCCATCGAGAATACAGGGGTGTCGTCGGCGGTGTCACGGCGGGCGAACACGACAATCAGCACGATAATCGCCAGCGCCGCCAAGACGCCGGCCAGAGCTGCCCAAGGCCAATGCCATGCCAGCATCATGAACGCCACCTTTCCACCAGATTCGCCACCCACTCGGCGGCCTGCTGCACGCTGGTCGTCTGGGCGGTTCGGTTGCGGGCATCATCGGCAAATTCCGGTGGATACAACGCGCTAATGGTCTGCTTCAATGCGTCCAATCCTTGGCGATTCGCGGGCGTGCGATTCAGGTACGCCAAATCGGTCAGCGTACTGGAACTGAGCTCCCTGCCTGAGGCGGCACCGGCGAAATCACGGGCGATGACGGCCAATTCGACGAACGCCTCCTGCCGGGGCAGTGATCCGGATTCATGACGGGCCACCACATCGTCGATGCGGACCCGCCACTCGGCCTTGGGGCTGGCATTACTATGAGCGCCACTCGCACGGTCGCTGTTCCGAGGTTTGCGTGCGGGGCGAGACAGCATGATGATCAACGTGATCAGACCTATCGCCAGCAACAGGCATGCGACGATGGCCACCACCAGGGGAGTGGTCAAGGCCAACGACTCCACGGGCCTGAGATCGCCGGGATCAGTGGCGAGCGGGATGATGGGGAACATGCTGTGCATCATAGATCACCCGCCAAAGTCAGTCCGACCAGTTCGGGTGCAGTGCCCAGTCTATTGCGTGTGGTGCGGGCCAATGCCCGGGACACCAGGGCGACGAAACGATCGAACATGGATTCGCTGGACGCGGCTCGAATGATATGGGAACCGGCACGGGTGAGCTCCTGTTCCAAAGCCGCGGCCATATACGCGCGATGAGTATTGACCTCGGCCGCTGCCTTGGCGTTGCGCAGGAATGCCGGCACGCGCCGTGCACTCAAGCCGTCGGTGGGAGCGTGACGGGATGAGACGGCTTTGAACGGATTCATCGTCGCAACATCGATCAGCACCATCGGATGGGTGCGGGTAATACGACGGATCGTGGTGATATGCCGCTCCTCCATCGCATGCTCATCAGTGGCCAATACGATCAATGCCTCGCGATCCTTGATACGGCGCGCATATTCCAGCAGTGCGTCGATATTACGGTGATGATCCCAATCACGGTCAAGCGCCTTGTCCAACGTGCGTTCGAACTGCGCGAACCCACCGTTGAACGGCACGCGGGTGATGCTGGACTCATCGCCGAACACCAGCGAAATATCGTCCGACCGGCGCAATGACAGGGCGGCGAACATTCGCAGCGCATTGGCGGCAACCTGCCATGCGCGTTCTCCGGAAGGGCATACGCCAGTCATCTCCAGGCCAACGTCCATCAGCAACCAGACCCGTGACGTCGACAGGCGCTCGCGCTCGACCACCATGGGGCGGCCTCGGCGGGCGCTGGTCTTCCAATCGATAAGACGGGATTCGTCACCTGGCTCATAGGCATGCACATCCATCGCATCGCCGCTGCCGCCACGACGCCCGGATGCGTGTTCGCCCTCCAGCACGCCCAAAGCCTTCCTTACTGTAGGCAGGCTCAGCTGAGTGCCAAGGGCCTCGATCTTCTTGCGAACGGAATCGGAACTCACGGAACAGGAACCGTTTCGACGATCTTGTCGGCGATCTGATCGCTGACCACGCCATCGGCCAGTGCCTCGAACGTCAGCATAATACGGTGGCGCAGCACCTCATGAGCGAACGCCTTGAGATCCTCGGGCACCACATAGTCGCGCCCGGACAGCAATGCCTTCGCCTGGCCGATGCGGGTCAAGGCGATGGTGGCGCGCGGCGAGGCACCCAAACGCACCAAGGATGACAGTCCCTTGATGGGGCGGGAGCCGGCACCTCGTGACGTGGCGGTGATATCGACCGCATAACGCATGATCGCGTCGGAAACATGCACGCGGCGTGCCGCCTTGCGCAAAAAATCAACGTCGGACACGGAAATGCGTTCGCCGGTGATGGTGTCGGGACCGATCATGTCGGAGCCACGGCGGGTGAGCATGGCCAGCATCCGAGCCTCTTCGTCGGGCGAAGGATAGGTCATGACGGCCTTCATCATGAAACGATCCATCTGGGCTTCGGGCAGGTTGAACGTGCCCTCCTCCTCGATCGGATTCTCGGTGGCGATCACCATGAACGGCTTGGGCAAGGCGATACGCTGCCCGCCGATGGTCGTGGCACCCTCGGCCATGGCCTCAAGCATGGCGGACTGGGTTTTGGCATTCGAACGGTTGATCTCGTCCAGCAGTACGAAATTGGCGTGAATCGGGCCGATCTGCGTGGTGAACTTCTGCGACGCAAAATCGAAGACCTGCGTGCCCACCAGATCGGATGGCATGAGATCAGGAGTGCACTGCACGCGTTTGAACGAGCCGGATACGCAGGTGGCGAGTGTCTGGGCGGCCGTGGTCTTGGCCAAGCCCGGCACGGATTCGATAAGAATATGCCCGCCGGCCACCAAGGTCACGATAAGCGATTCGCGCAGATTATCCTGACCCACCAGTGTCTGGGCGAATCTCGCCCGAATGATGTCGGCCAGGATACGTGCGCGCTTGGCGTCATCGGCACCCAGCTGAGCCGACACGCCGGGCGCGGGAACGGTGACCGGTCGTGCGGCGGTGGTCTGCGAAGGTATGTTCGGTTGCGTGGGGAACAAAGTCATGCCCCCACTGTAACTACTTACAATGACTGTTGGTCTGTCTAAAGAGTCCAATCCACCGGTTCGGCACTCATGGTGACTAGGGCTTGATTGGCTCTGGAGAATGGTTTGGAGCCGAAGAATCCGCGGGAAGCGGACAGCGGACTCGGGTGAGGCGATTTGATAATGAAGGCATTGGTCAGCAATGGCTCGAGGCTTTGCGCATTACGCCCCCAGAGAATCGCCACCAGCGGCTTGGGCTTGCCATCGGCGTCCGTGCGCGCGTTCAACGCACGAATCGCGGCCTCGGTGACTTCCTCCCAGCCTTTGCCCTGATGCGAATTCGGCCGCCCGACGCCGACGGTCAGACATCTGTTGAGCAACATCACCCCACGTTCCGTCCATGGTGTCAGATCGCCATTGGTGGGCATGGGCGCCCCAAGGTCGTCAACCAATTCCTTATAAATATTGACCAGGCTTTTCGGCAGCGGGTGAACATTCGGCGCCACGCAGAAGCTCAAGCCCACCGGGTGACCCGGGGTCGGGTAGGGGTCCTGGCCGACAATCAGCACCTTGATGGAATCGAACGGGATGGTGAACGCGCGCAGGATATTGTGGCTTGCCGGCAGCCACGGGCGTCCGGCGGCGTTTTCCGCACGAAGAAAATCGCCCATATGGTGGATGGTGGGCTCCACGTCGGCCAAGGCATGGGCCCACCCCGGCTCTACCAGTTCGCTCAATGGTTTGATCATGACTCACCACTGTAGTCAAACGTGCATATCCGGTGCACGGGGCGTGGTGTGGTGGACTGATGAGTTGTTTGCCGATTACACTCATGGGTAGTTTTGACAGGAAGAAAGGGCGATTATGGCACGCGACACGATGACCTACGAATCCTATGAACCGGATTCCTTCGACAATCCTCCGAAGGGGCCGGTGGGAGTTCACCGTGGCGCTCGTTCGGTAGTGGCCCGCCTCTGCCCGTTCATCGTCGTTATTCTGGTGGCCGCACTGTGCGGTGTCGGGGCCTGGGCATGGATTTCCGGGGAATACAAGAATGTAATAGGAGGATCGTCCCAGACGGCGACCACGTCCAAGTCCGATTCGTCCAGCAAGGCTGAGACCAAGAACAGCACCAAGGATGATTCCTCGTCCACTTCGGCCGATTCGTCCAAGGACTCGACTTCGGATTCGGCAAAGTCCGATACCGACAGTGACACGACATCCTCGAATGAGAATCAAAACTCCAATCAGCAGTCTCAGCAGTCCGAAGCCACCGCGACTGTGAATAAGGCCACGCAGGTGCGTGTGGTCAACGCCACAGGAATCCAAGGATATGCAGCTCGGCAGGCCGATGTGCTGCAGACCGCCGGTTACACCAGCGTCGAGGCGACCAATCCGAGCGGTACATTGCCGGCTTCTTCTGTGGTGTGGTATCAGAATGAGACCGATAAGGCCACCGCCGAGGATGTGGCGACCGCGCTTGGCATTTCGGCTGTGGAGCAGGTGCAAGGACTCGCCGTTCCCATTACGGTGGTGTTGCTCAACTAGCGTTGTTGATGCGCCCCTTATATCGGCGTGAAATACATCGAAAACTGTGAGCGTTCTCGCGTCTATGGAATAATTCGTACCGAAAATGTGCCGCTGCGGTTGGGATTGTTCCCTCGTCGCTGTACAATCGTCATCTAGTCGCGAGGTAGGGGGAGCGCGATGAGGTTCTTTTTACGTTCCCTATAGGTTTTGTGTCGCGACGCCTAAGGGAACAAAGGAAAGACCAGATATGGCACAAGGTACCGTGAAGTTCTTCCTTGCCAAGAAGGGGTTCGGGTTTATCCAGCCGGACGACGGCGGCGAGGACGTTTTCGTGCACTACGCGGAAATCAAGGACGACGGCAGCACCAATAAGTTCAAGATGCTGTACGAAGGCGATCGCGTGGAGTATACGCCCGCTTCGTCCGGCAAAGGCACGCAGGCAAAGGATGTTGTCAAGCTGTCTTCGGGTGAAGCCCGCTCTGAGTGAGCAACACGCACGCAAGGATGTGCATTGAAGGCCCTGACCGTTTCGACGGTTGGGGCTTTTTCATGCCCAAAGCGCAATCGCCGCCGATGATGTTGGCACTCGGCGGTCGCGAGTGCTAATGTCTGGGTTAGCACTCGGAGGTCGAGAGTGATAATCGGCAGCTGACGGCTGGTCGTCACGACTCGACGCTTGCGAGTGATAACCGGTATACCTAGCCATTTGGAGGAATACGCAACCATGGCAAAGATCATCTCTTATGATGAGGAAGCCCGTCAGGGCATGCTGGAGGGTCTTGACAAGCTCGCCAACACCGTCAAGGTCACCTTGGGCCCGAAGGGCCGCAACGTCGTGCTCGACAAGACCTACGGCGCTCCGACCATCACCAACGATGGTGTGTCCATCGCCAAGGAAATCGACCTTGAAGACCCGTACGAGCGCATCGGCGCCGAGCTGGTCAAGGAAGTCGCCAAGAAGACCGACGACGTCGCCGGTGACGGCACCACCACTGCGACCGTGCTGGCTCAGTCCCTGGTTCACGAGGGTCTGAAGAACGTGGTCGCCGGCTCCAACCCGATCGCCCTGCGTCGCGGCATCGAGAAGGCCACCGAGGTCATCGTCAAGGAACTCGTCGCTGCCGCCAAGGACGTCGAGACCAAGGACCAGATCGCTGCTACCGCCACCATCTCCGCCGCCGACCCTGAGGTCGGTGAGAAGATCGCTGAGGCTCTGGACAAGGTCGGCCAGGACGGCGTTGTGACCGTTGAAGACAACAACCGCTTCGGCCTGGACCTCGACTTCACCGAGGGCATGCGTTTCGACAAGGGCTACATCGCCCCGTACTTCGTCACCAACGCTGACGACCAGACCGCAGTGCTCGAAGATCCGTACATTCTGCTGACCTCCGGCAAGGTCTCCTCCCAGCAGGACATCGTGCACGTGGCCGAGCTGGTCATGAAGACCGGCAAGCCGCTGCTGATCATCGCTGAGGACGTCGATGGCGAAGCACTGCCGACCCTGATCCTGAACAACATCCGTGGCACCTTCAAGTCCTGCGCCGTCAAGGCCCCGGGCTTTGGCGACCGTCGCAAGGCCATGCTGCAGGATATGGCCATCCTGACCGGTGCTCAGGTTGTCTCCGACGAACTGGGCCTGAAGCTCGAGTCCGTCGACACCTCCGTGCTCGGCCATGCCAAGAAGGTCATCGTCTCCAAGGACGAGACCACCATCGTTCAGGGCGCTGGCTCCAAGGAAGACATCGACGCTCGCGTGGCCCAGATCCGCGCTGAGATCGAGAACACCGACTCCGATTACGACCGTGAGAAGCTGCAGGAGCGTCTGGCCAAGCTGGCCGGCGGCGTGGCTGTCATCAAGGTCGGCGCTGCCACCGAGGTTGAGGCCAAGGAGCGCAAGCACCGCATCGAAGATGCCGTGCGTAACGCCAAGGCCGCCATCGAGGAAGGCCTGCTGCCCGGCGGTGGCGTGGCCCTCGTTCAGGCTGCTGCCAAGGCCGAGAAGGCTGAGGCCGTCACCTCCCTGACCGGCGAAGAGGCTACCGGTGCCGCCATCGTGTTCCGCGCCATCGAGGCCCCGATCAAGCAGATCGCCGAGAACGCCGGCGTGTCCGGTGACGTGGTCATCAACACCGTCCGCTCCCTGCCTGATGGCGAAGGCTTCAACGCCGCCACCGACACCTACGAAGACCTGCTGGCCGCCGGTGTGACCGACCCGGTCAAGGTGACCCGCTCCGCTCTGCAGAACGCCGCCTCCATCGCTGGTCTGTTCCTGACCACCGAGGCCGTCGTTGCCAACAAGCCGGAGCCGAAGCCTGCTGCCCCGGCCGCCGGTGCCGACATGGGCTACTGATCCGCAAACGATCGCTAGCTGATTGAGCTGAAAGGGGATTCCTTCGGGAGTCCCCTTTTTTGTATTCTGGTTCCCCTCTTTGAGGGGAGCTGTCGAACGCAGTGCGACTGAGTGGGGAGCTACGGTGTAGGGATACTCCCCTCAGTCTCGCTTCACGATCCAGCTCACCTCCGGGGGAGAGCCAAGAAACTAGCTGGCAAACAGGCGCGAAGCTTGGATTTCGGCGTCAGCGTACACGGTGGAGGCTTGCGTCAGCGAGCGTTGGATGGACTCGAGTGAGGCCTCCATCTGCTGTTGGGCCGCACGCCACTGTTCGGCTACCGCGGTGAACTGGGTGGCCGCCGAACCTCGCCATGCGTCCTGCAAGGCATTGAGATTGGTGTACATGCCGCCCACGGCCTGCCTGATTTGCGAGATCGAAGTGGCCACTGCGGCCGAGGATGATTGGATTCGCTCGGAATCTACCTGATATTGGGGCATCGTTGCTCCTTTTCTAGAGGGTTAATGGTATGTATGGCGGCCGCTTGCCAATACCGGCCGCTAAGGTGGAGGATATGTCAACAACGAATCGGGCAGACGGAAAAACAACTATTGTGGTCCTAGCTTCGGAGCCGTCCTGTTCGGCCTGCGGGAATATGGTCCGAAAATGGCTTGTTTGCGCCATTTGCGCCCTTGCTGCAGTAGCGATGAACGCAATGTGGATAACCGCAAATGCCTATGGGGATAACTCGGGCGACAGCTCTGACAGCTCCAGCAGCAGCACCGACAGCGGCGTGACCATCACCGAGAACATCACGGATACGGAAAATCTCCTGGGCTCCCATGCGGCCAAAGTCACGGATGCCATCGCCAAAACCGAGAAGGAAACCGGTGTACACGTGCATCTGCTGTATCTTTCCAGTTTCAATAGTCAACAGAAACCGGAAGACTGGGCGGCAACCGTGATGGAGTCCATGAATCCCAAGCCGAACACAGTGATGCTTGCCGTGGCCTCGAATGACGGCAACCTGGTGGTCGTCGTGTCCAAGAACTCCGATAAGTGGCTTCTCGATAACAAAACCGTCGATAAGCTATCCGAAGCCGCACAGCAGCCGTTACTGGAAAACCCACCGAGCTGGTCTGGCGCGGCAACGGCAATGATGGATCAAATCGTGAAATCCAAAAAAGCCTCCACCTCATCGTCCACGGTGACCGTAGGCATAATCATCATGGGTGTGGTGTTGGTGGCGCTGGTCATCATCATCGTGGTCATGGTGGTGATTCGTCGGCGCAAGGAGATCAAGAAGGATTCCAAGGCCGAACTCCAAGATGACATTCAGGAAACGCCCAGAAGAGCACGACACTCTAGAAGGCATGAGTAAGCCTATTGAAGCATCGATTGTTGTTGTCGACGACGAGCCGTCCATCCGAGAACTGCTGGTCGCTTCCCTGCACTTCGCCGGATTCGAGGTAAACACCGCCGCTTCCGGTTCCGAAGCCATTGAGGTTATCGAAAAAGTGCAGCCTGATCTCATCGTGTTGGACGTCATGCTGCCTGACATCGATGGATTCACCGTCACCCGCCGTATCCGCCAGGAAGGCATTACCGCCCCTGTGCTGTTCCTCACCGCTCGTGACGACACCCAAGACAAGATCATGGGCCTGACCGTCGGCGGTGACGATTACGTCACCAAGCCGTTCAGCCTCGAGGAAGTCGTGGCTCGCATCCGCGCCATTCTGCGCCGTACCCGCGAACAGGTGGAAGATGACCCGATTATTCGCGTCGCCGACTTGGAAATCAACGAGGACTCCCACGACGTGACCCGTGCAGGGCAGCCGGTTGACCTGAGCCCTACCGAATACAAGCTGCTGCGCTACCTGATGGACAACGAGGGCCGAGTACTGTCCAAGGCACAGATTCTCGACCATGTCTGGCAATACGACTGGGGCGGCGACGCAGCCATCGTCGAATCGTACATCTCCTACCTGCGCAAGAAAGTCGACGGCATCGAGGTCGACGACGGCGAAGGCGGCAAGCGCAAGGTTACCCCGCTGATTGAAACCAAGCGCGGCATCGGATATATGATTCGCGAACCGAAGAACTAGTCGCCCCCATCCATAACGCATCGTAATCTCATGAGTATCCCCGATAAGCAGTCAGGCGGCGTACCGCCGAGCAGCACGCCGAACGCCGCCCCGAACACGAATCCCATGCCTGCAATGCCGCCGTTCGCCGCCCATTTCCAAGAGCGGAACGAACGTAAGAAAAACATGCTGATGCGGCATATCGACCGTATCTCGTTGAGCAGCAAGCTGGTGGCCTGCACCATCGCCGTGCTGCTCATCGGCGTGTCGGTGATTTCCTTCTCCATCCGCGCGTTGGTGAACAACTACATGCTGCAGAAAACCGACACCCAGTTAAGCTCGCAAAGCCAGCTGGTGGTCAACAATATCGATCTGCTGTCAAAAAATGACTCATCGGGGCCGAACTCGTACTTTCTGCAGATTCAATATACCGACGGCACCAAAGACAAAGAGGGCAATCCTCTGGTCGTGACCCCGCTGATGCCGCAGATGCAGGACGGTATCGTATCGGTGCCGATTCTTCCTACCTATGGCGATACCAGTGGCATCACGCTCGGCCAGGCATTCACTACGCAGGCAGTGGCCAAGCAGATCATCACGGTGCAGTCCGACAGTGCGGACAGCCAGAACGATCCGGCCAACGGAAACTCCAATTCCTCTGACACCATCACCAAGGTACTGGCCAACCCCACTGTCAATGCCAACCATGCCGCCATCGTCACGGCGAGGGCACCATGGCGTATTCTGCCGGTGACCTTCCAGCAAAACGGCAAGGACCGTGCCGTGGTGTACATCGGCTTGTCACTGGCCGACCAGATCGACACCGTCAACACACTCACCCGATACTGCATTGTGGTCGGCATCGCCGTGGTGCTGCTCGGCGGCTCCCTGTCCACGCTGATCATCCAGCACACGATGACGCCGCTGAAGCGCATCGAGAAAACCGCTGCAAAGATTGCCGCCGGCGACCTGAGCCAGCGTATTCCTTCCGCGCCGGAAAACACCGAGGTCGGCTCCCTGGCCGCCTCGCTGAACTCCATGCTCGCCCGAATAGAATCCAGTTTCCATGAGCAGGAGGAGACCACCGACAAGATGAAACGTTTCGTCTCCGACGCCAGCCATGAGCTGCGCACCCCGTTGGCCGCCATCCATGGCTATGCGGAGCTGTATAAGATGCAGCGCGATATGCCTGGTGCCTTGGAGCGTGCGGACGAGTCCATCGAACATATCGAACGGTCCAGCCAGCGCATGACTGTTCTTGTTGAGGATCTGCTGTCTTTGGCCCGTCTCGATGAGGGGCGCGGCATCGATATGACCGGCACGGTGAAACTCTCGTCGCTGGTCACCGACGCCGTCGACGATTTGCACGCGCTCGACCCGGACCGTGCCGTTCGCCGCATGCGGATTTCCCTCGAACCGGCGCGCGATTTGAACCATCCCGCCGAATTCAACCTTGCCGAAGGCGATTGGCCTGAGGTCGTACTGCCCGGTGATGCCTCTCGACTGCGCCAGGTGGTGACCAACATCGTGGGCAACATCCACCGCTACACGCCTGCCGATTCGCCCGCTGAAGCCGCGCTCGGTGTGATGCCGGCCGCCATCGATCCAAGACAGCTCGCTCGCATGCCCGCCAGCGACGCGTCAATGCGGCGGTTCATCGACGCCGCCGAAGTAGGTGCCTCGATGCAGACCGGCTATCGATACGCCGTATTGCGTTTCGTGGATCATGGCCCCGGTGTGCCGTCTGAATCACGCTCGAAGATTTTCGAACGCTTCTACACCGCGGACCCGTCCCGTGCCCGCGAAAAGGGCGGTACTGGTTTGGGCATGGCCATCGCGCAATCCGTGGTCAAAGCACATCACGGCTTTATCTGCGCCACCGGCACCGATGGGGGAGGCCTGACCTTCACCGTGGTGCTGCCGATTGAGCAGATCGCCGCTCCTGAGCCCAAGCAGTCCACCGGCAAAACCAAGGACGTCAAACAGAAGACTTCTTGGTTCAGCTCTGAGCGTAAGACTCAGGCGACTCAGCCCAAAGCGTGAGGTCAAGCCCTGTGAGGTAAACTGTACCTTCGGTTTACTATTTCCATTGAGGATTAAGGAAGGTTCGCAATGCCCACCGGTCGAGTTCGTTGGTTTGACGCAGCCAAGGGTTATGGCTTCATCACCAGTGAGGAAGGCAAGGACGTGTTCCTGCCGGCTCAGGCCCTACCCACTGGCGCCACCACGTTGCGCAAGGGGGCCAAGGTGGAGTATTCCGTGGTGGACGGCCGTCGTGGGCCGCAGGCCATGGATGTTCGCCTGATCGCCTCCGCTCCCAGCTTGGTCAAGGCCACCCGCCCGAAGGCGGATGACATGGCCGCCATCTGCGAGGACCTCATCAAGATGCTTGATGCGGCTGGCAATACGTTGCGCCGTCACCGTTACCCATCTGCTGCCGACAGCAAAAAGCTGGCCACGTTGCTGCGTGCGGTGGCGGATCAATTCGATGTACAGGACTGATCTGATCTATGACTGATACCACCGAAACCATCGTGACACCGGACCCTCACGCCATCGCGCGCGCCGTGCTGCTCGAAGTGGCCGACGAGAGCGATCAGGTGGGGGATTTCGTTACCTCATATGATCTTGAGGATCACGTCACTGACTTCCGCTTCGCCGCGAATATCCGTGGCTACGAAGGATGGCAATGGTCGGTGACGCTGTATCACGACGAGGAGATCGACTCCTGGACCGTCAACGAATCCTCCTTGATCCCTACTGAGGGCGCGTTGATGCCGCCCAAGTGGATTCCTTGGAGGGATCGCCTTGAGCCCACGGATCTGGCTCCCACCGATTCGATCGGTACCGATCCGGATGACGAGCGCATCGAGGAAGGCGAAGTCGAGGAATCCTCGCTGCAGGATGTCAACGATGCCGTCGAGGCCTTCCGACTGACCCGCCGTCACGTGCTGACCTCGTTGGGGCGTGCGCAGGCTGCCAAGCGCTGGTATGAAGGTCCGCGAGGCCCCAAAGCGTTGAGCACCAAAACCGCCGAAGGCAACCTGTGCTCCACCTGTGGTTTCTTCGTGCCGCTCGCGGGCGAACTCGACCGTATGTTCGGCGTGTGCGCCAATAAGTGGAGTCCGGATGACGGCCGCGTGGTTTCCTTGGACCACGGCTGCGGTGAGCATTCCGAAATCGAACCTCCCGAGCCAAGCCAGCTGTGGGTGCAGTCCAAGCCTGCTTTCGACGATCTGCATATCGACGTGGTGGCCGACCGCCCGCGCAAGCAGGAGCCGGCTGCCCAGGACGAGGCCGAAGGCGAAACCGACAAGACAGGCGAGCCTGCCGGTGATGATATCGAAGCGCGGAAGACTGTTGACGAGAACGCCGTCGATACCGAGCCCGCTGAGGAGACGGCAGGCGACGGGACCTCGCAATCCCAGTCTGCCGGTGATGAGTCCGTTGCACAGAACGCATCCGATTCTGTTGTGGATGTTGATGCAGCTGATTCCAGCGACGAGTCCAGGTCTGATGCTGACGACGAGGCCACCGAAGAGGACATCCTCAACAACACCGTTGCCGATGATGATGAGGATGATGAGATGGACGACGAAGAGGATAACGTTCGTCCTTCAGACGATGTGACTCCTGAACTCGAAACCGTCATCGATCTCATTGAGCAGCTGCGCCAGAACAGGGCGGACGAGGAATAAAATAAACGCCAATCCTGCTCCCCAACAGCAGAATGTACTTTCGGATCAACTTATAGGTCTCAGCGAAGATGTTTCCTAAAAAGTAGATGGTGATGGGGTTGCAGGAATAAAGAATTCCTCCCTGCAACCCCATCACCGAGGCGTGCGTTAGCACTCCATGCTGATTTCGGTGAATCAGTGCACCACGGTCACCGTGCATTCGGCGAAGTTCATGATCTGGCGGGACACCGATCCCAGGAAGTGCGCGTCCAGCCCGGACAGGCCACGCGAGCCGACCACCAGATGGCTGGCGTACCGCGATGCCGCGATCAGCCCCTTGGACGCGGGAATATGGAAGGCATTCGCGCTGACCTTGACGCCATCGGGAATCCGGGCCTTGGCCATCAGCTCAGAGAGAATCTCCTCGGCGCGGCGCTGACCGACCTTCACCGGTGCCACGGCGTTCTCATAGCCCGGAATAACGCCCAAATCCTTGAGCTGCCAGCAGAACATCACATGCAGCGGCGTGTCGTGCAGTCGTGCCTCTTCCAGCGCGAAGTCGAACGCGCGGCGGGAAGTCTCGGAACCATCCACACCAACCACCACCGGGCGGCGAGCCACCTCGACCACGGGCTGTGGCTGCGTGTAGTGGACCGGCTGGTCTCCTGGCGTCAGGGCATTGGCGATGGCATCGGTCACGGTCTCATCCTCGCTGCCGGCGATGCGCACCACGGTCACCGGCACTTCGGCGGCCTCGGCCAGCGAAGCGGACAGGGACCCCATGAACCAGCGGGCCACACGGCTCAGCGAGCGGCGGCCGACCACGATCTGCTGCGCATCATGGCCGATCTGCAGCAGGGCCGAAGTGCCGGAGGCCTTCACCGAGGTGAGCTTCAGATTCGCCGGATCGAAGTCGATGCCTGCAGCGGCCTTGTCGACCCACACACGCAGCTCGTTGGCAATATCGTGGCGGACCTTGGCCCAGGCCTCGTCGCTGTCCGGTTCGGACCCCATATCCCAGGAATGCGTCCAGCCAAACACGGCGTTGACGCTCTGACCGGTTAACGAAGCCTCCTCAAGCGCCCACTTCAGCGCGGCAAAGGATTCATCGGAACCATCCACGCCGACAACGATGTCGGGCTTGGTTGTCGCTTCACTCATTTCGAGCCTCCTTGTAATCGACTACGGGTGAATCTAGAACCAGCATATCGTTTTCTTATCCTCTTACGGCGCAATTCATGGAATCCGATGAATAAACGTCATCGTGAATCGGTAGAGTAAGACGGAATGTCAATTGAGGAAGGACAAGCATGTTCGAACGGTTTACCGACCGTGCACGGCGCGTGATCGTGTTGGCGCAGGAAGAGGCGAGGGCCCTTCAGCACAACTACATTGGCACCGAACACCTGCTGCTCGGCCTGATCCGCGAAGGTGAGGGCGTGGCCGCCAAGGCGCTAGCCTCGAAGGGCGTGGAGCTGGATGCCACCCGCAAGCAGGTCGAAGAGATGATCGGCAAGGGCAACGCGGCGCCGAACGGGCACATCCCTTTTACCCCGCACGCCAAGCAGGTGCTGGAGTTTTCGCTGCGTGAAGCCCTGCAGCTGGGCCACAGCTACATCGGCACCGAGCACATCCTGCTCGGATTGATCCGCGAAGGTGAGGGCGTGGGCACCCAGGTGCTCATCAAGATGGACGTCGATCTGGGTGAATTGCGCAGCGCGACCATCGATATGATCCGCGGCAACTCCGGCACTGGCGACGGCAAGGGCGAACTGGCCAACGCCGGCGGCGTGGCGGACAAACAGAACAAATCCGGTTCCGCCATCCTCGACCAGTTCGGACGCAATCTGACGGCCGAAGCCGCCGAAGGTAAGCTGGACCCGGTCATCGGCCGCACCAACGAGATCGAACGCGTCATGGTCGTGCTTTCCCGACGCACCAAGAACAATCCGGTGCTGATCGGCGAACCGGGAGTGGGCAAGACCGCCGTGGTCGAAGGCTTGGCCCAGAAAATCCAAGCCGGCGACGTGCCGGAAACCCTGAAGGGCAAGCAGGTCTACTCGCTGGACCTCGGTTCCATGGTGGCCGGCTCCCGCTACCGTGGTGATTTCGAGGAGCGCCTGAAGAAGGTGCTGAAGGAAATCAAGACTCGTGGCGACATCGTGCTGTTCATCGACGAGATTCACACCATCGTGGGCGCCGGCTCGGCCGACGGCGCGCTGGGTGCCTCCGACATGTTGAAGCCGATGCTGGCCCGTGGCGAGCTCCAGACCATTGGTGCCACTACCACCGACGAGTACCGCAAGTACATCGAGAAGGACGCGGCTCTGGAACGTCGATTCCAGCCGATTCAGGTGCACGAGCCGACCATCGCCGAGACCATCGAGATCCTGAAGGGCCTGCGTTCCCGTTACGAGAACCACCACCACGTGACCATCACCGATGGCGCGCTGCAGTCCGCCGCAGAGCTGTCCAGCCGGTACATCCAGGACCGTAACCTGCCTGACAAGGCCATCGACCTGATCGATGAGGCCGGTGCACGCCTGCGCATCAAGCGCCTGACCGCCCCGCCTGAGCTCAAGGAACTCGACGAGAAGATCGCCAAGATCGCCGCCGACAAGGACGAGGCCATCAAGGGCCAGGACTTCGAGAAGGCCGCCGAACTGCGCGACAAGCAGGAGAAGCTGGAAGCCGATCGCAAGCAGAAGGAAGACTCCTGGCGCGAAGGCGAGTCCGACGTCAAGATGGTCGTGGACGAGGACGTGATCGCCGAGGTCATCAGCTCCACCACCGGTATCCCGGTGTTCAAGCTGACCCAGGCCGAGTCCAAGAAACTGCTCAGCATGGAGACGGAGCTGCACAAGCGCATCATCGGCCAGGACGAGGCGGTTTCCGCTTTGTCACGGTCCATCCGACGCACCCGCGTGGGATTGAAGGACCCGAAGCGCCCGTCCGGCTCGTTCATCTTCGCCGGCCCCACCGGTGTGGGCAAGACCGAGCTGGCCAAGACGCTCGCCGAATTCCTGTTCGACGATGAGGACGCGCTGATTCGCGTGGATATGTCCGAGTTCTCCGAGAAGTACGCGGCTTCGCGACTCTTCGGCGCGCCTCCGGGATACGTCGGCTACGAGGAGGGCGGCGAGCTCACCGAAAAGGTGCGCCGCAAGCCGTTCTCCGTGGTGCTGTTCGACGAGATTGAAAAGGCTCATCCGGACATCTTCAACACGCTGCTGCAGGTGCTCGATGACGGCCACCTGACCGACGGTCAGGGCCGCAAGGTGGACTTCAAGAACACCATCATCATCCTGACCACCAACCTCGGTACGCGAGACATCGCCAAGGCCGCCAACACGGGCTTCAACCTGGGTGCCAACAACGAGTCCAGCTACCAGCGCATGAAGGACCAGGTCAGCTCCGAATTGAAGCAGCAGTTCCGCCCGGAGTTCCTGAACCGTCTGGACGACATCATCGTCTTCAAGCAGCTCACCGAGCCGCAGGTGCGCCAGATCGTGGATCTGGACGTCAAGCAGCTCAACGACCGCCTGTTCGACCGTCATATGTCGCTCGAACTCACCGACGCCGCCAAGGACCTGCTCGCGCAGAAGGGCTTCGACCCGCTGCTCGGTGCCCGTCCGCTGCGTCGCGTGATTCAGCGTGACATTGAGGACGCCATCTCCGAGAAGATCCTGATGGGAGATCTCGCGGACGGTCAGCGCGTGATGGTGGATGCGGAAGGCGAGGGTATCCTTGGCGAATTCACCTTCAAGGGTGAGAAGTTCGAGGAGCCGGCCGTCGCCGATAAGCCCGCCGAAGCCGGTGCCGCCAACGATGCCGAAACTTCGTCCGAAGCCGCACCCGTGCACGCTGACGATTCTGGCGACGCTGCGCAGGAGTAGCGCATATAAGTAGTTGCGGAGCTCCCCTGTCAAGGGGAGCTACTGTTTGTGTCGGATTATTGCAGCAGGGCGAGTCCGGTGTCGATGGTCTCCTCGCGGGTAAACAGCGTGCGGCCGTCTGATTGCCGAGGCGTGCGTGGATGCGGTAGCTGAGATCTGCGTCGAGGAATTTGCCGAGTAATCTCCCCTTGCCGACGCATTCGTAGTGACACGGGTTGCAAAGGCCTGACCCTGATAGTACGGGGTCAGGCCTTTCCCATCCCAAGACGCCGCTAAGAATTCACCTGAGAGTCGCCTTCCTAGGCATGGCCGTTCAATCGACGATCCTAGCGTGACTGGTGTGAGCAGGAATATGAAGAACCGGCGGTGGGCCGGCAAGCGATCGGGGATCGCTTTTGGTGCAGTAGCGCTTATCCTTACGGCTCTGGTGGTTCCTTATGCTTGTGCGGGAACCACGGGAGCCGTTCCTTTTTCCGGCGATAATCCATCTTCCGGCACCCGTACGGTGACCATCGCCGACATCACTGATTTTCACGGGCATATCGAACGTGGTGCGGACAACGCCACCGCCTTCACCGTGGCCGACAGCCATAATCCCGGCAATTTGATCCCGGTATCGACCGGCGATTTGGTGGGAGGTTCCCCGTATGAGTCGGCGGTGGAGAAGGACCAACCCACGCTGGACATGGCCAAAGCGTGGGGATTGACGATTTCGGCGGTAGGCAACCATGAGTTCGACCGCGGTGTGTCTGATTTCAACAATCGCATCGCTGATCCCAGCAATGGCATCGACTGGCTGTGCGCCAACACGTCTGCCGCCAGTAAGTCGCCTGACGGACTGCTGAGCCATGTACGTGACTCTACGATTCGAACGGTGAACGGCAAGCGGATCGGTTTCGTGGGCGCCCTTACTGATGCGCTCGGCTCGGTAGCCACTCCGCAGATTACGCGTGATGCCGATCTTGACGAACGGGCGGTGGACGCGATCAATCGCGTGGCCCGTGAACTCAAACGCTCCGGAAAGGTGGATGCGGTGGTGGCCTTGCTGCACGCCGATGCTTCAGCCGCCGCCGATATTGGGCGAGATGTTGATGTGGTATACACCGGCCACAGTCACGCGATCAAGCGTGGTACGACCGCTGGTGGTGCGCCTATTTACGAGGCGGGCAGCTTCGGGCGGAATATGGCCGTGCAGGATTTGATCATCACCGGTGCCGGGCGTCGCGCCACGGTGCGAGTGGCCGATGTGGACCTCGGCAATGGCACCAGCCATACGGCGGTTGACGGCGTGCTGGGCGTGGAAGGGCTTAATGCGCATCCGGCGCAAGCCGCTTGGATGTCTGCCGGTGCTGAGGAGAACGATGAGGTATCGCGCGCGCAGCATATTTACCAAGCGGCGGCAACATATTCGAATCATGCCGGCAGCGCGGTGATTGGCACTTTGGCCTCCGGCGTGAATTTCGACAAACAAGGTTCGGATAAGCACGGGAATACGGTCGGTGTGCTGGTGGCGGACGCGAACCGCGAGTCAATCATGAAGCATGTGTATGCCGGAAATCGCTTGCCGGTAATCGGATTTTCGAATGATGGCAGTCTGCGGACTCCACGGCTTGACATGAATGGCGATGGCAAAGTCACTGTGCGCGAGGTGGATAGTCTCATGGCCTTGCAGTTCAAGGCCGCGCATGAGACGCTCACCGGGCGCGATGTGAAGAGAGTGCTCGCCGAGCAATTCCGCCGTGACGATGGGCGACTGGAGCGGCGCTGGCTCGGCATCTCCTCGAACGTGACGTATCGGTATGCCGAATGCGGTACGGCCGGTGGGAACGGCAATGCCGATGCCGCCGCTGATACTGATGCCGCCGCTGACGAGTGTGCTGCCAACGAACATGCAGCGGTTCGTATCGTGAACCTCACCGTTGACGGCCGACCGATTGCGGACGATGACTTGGTGATTATCGCGTCCAATTCATATCTGCTTCAGGGCGGCGACAGTTACCTCGCCTTCCGTGCCGGAACCAATTACGGCGAGCTGAATATGCCATACAGTCAGCCGTTGCATGAATATCTGGCCGCACATCAAGGGCTCAGGCAGTTGGTGCAGCACTGGTAGGAACTCAGGCGTAAGACACCAATTACTGGGTGACTAAGGAACTATGGGTTGAAGCTATGAGTATAGGGCAGGAGAAAACGGCATAAATATGACGAAGCTCCCCTCGCTGAGGGGAGCTGTCGCCGTAGGCGACTGAGGGGAGTTTACGGTATAACCGTAAACTCCCCTCAGCCAGCTTTGCTGCCAGCTTCCCTTAGAGGGGAACCTGGCACGACATCCTTACTTGATGGCGTTCAGCCACTGCTCCTTGGTGGCCTTCTCGGCTTCGAGCTTGGCCTTCTTCTTCGGGTCGGACTCGGCCGCGATCTTGGCGTCGAGCTCGGCGAGCTGGGCGTTGAGCTGCTCCTCGAAGCTGGACTTGCGGGCGTCGGCCTCCGGATCGGTCTGCTTCCAAGCGGCATCCTCGATGGCCTTGATCTGCTTGTCAACGGCGTCGAGACGGTTCTCGATGCGGCGCATATCGTCACGCGGCACGTAACCGATCTGATCCCACTCTTCCTGAATCTTGGCCAGCTCCTGGCGGGCCTTCTTGGCCTCGGCGTCGGTCTTCACCGGCACCAGAGCCTCGGCCTTGACCAGCAGAGCCTCCTTAGCAGCCAGATTTTCCTTCTCGGAGGAGTTGATCTGATCGCGATCGGCCTGACGAGCGTTGAAGAAGGTGTCGGCGGCTTCGCGGAACTTGGCCCACAGCTCGTCGTCCTCGTTACGGCCAGCGCGGCCGGCCTTCTTCCAACGGTCCATCAGATCGTTGAACTTGCGGGAAGTTTCACCCCAAGCGGTGGAATCCTTGAGCTCGTTGGCCTCGGCGATAATCGCTTCCTTGGCTTCCTTGGCGGCTGTACGCTCGTTGTCGCGAGCCTGAGCCCACTTGCGGCGAGCCTGGTTGAAGGTGGTGCGGGCGGCGGAGAAGCGCTTCCACAGCGCCTCGGCCTCCGGCTTGTCGATGCGCACGGTGGTGCGCTGGTGGTTCTGCCACTCGTCGAACAGGTTGCGGAACTTGTCGGCGGTGGAGCGCCAGTTGGTGTTGTCGCCCAGGGAGGCCGCCAGAGCTTCGGCCTTCTCGACGATGGTGGTGCGCTCGGCGACGGCCTTGGCCTGAGCGGCCTTGCGCGCTTCGGCGATCTCGGCCTTCTTGGCCTCGCCGGCGGCCTTCAGTTCCACGTAACGGGCCTTGAGGGCCGCGAGGTCGCCGACCACCGCCGGTTCGGCGGTTTCTTCGCCCAGCAGCTTCACGGACTCGTCGATTTCACGGGTCTTGATGTTGGGGGAGGTCAGGCGCGCGGCCAGCAGATCGAGCTTGGCCTTGAGATCCAGGAAGCGACGGGCGTACAGTGCCAGCGCCTCCTCCTTGGAGGCGTCCGGGAACTGTCCGACCTCACGTTCGCCGTCGCCGTCCTTGACGAAGACGGCGCCGTTGTCATCGACCCGGCCGAAAGCTTCGGCGGCTTTGACGTCGGCCTCGGAATAGGCGGCGGGGGCGGCCGCGGGGGCGGCGGCATGCTGCTTGACCGTGGGAGTCTTCTTGGCGAAGGCGGCGGGGGAGGGCGCGTGCGGTTTCGGCATGGAAGCGAGGGACGGAGTCGGCGCCGGCGTGGCCGCGCTGGCCTCGGGTGCGGGTGTCGTTGCCTGCTCTTCGGGCGCAGCGGTGTTTACGGGTTCGGTGACAGTTTCGTCGGCCATGGCCAGCTCCTTAAAGCGTAGAATGCATAAGCGGGAGCGTCTCCCATCCCGGGCGAACCAGGAAGTTTTGACGCAACCCTCACCTATTATATTGATTTCGTGGCTAAAGGTGCATCAATATCAGGATTCCCGGAGTGGCTCCCCTCCGAACGTGTTGTGGAGCAGCGTGTTATCGATACGCTTCGTAAGGTTTTTGAGCTCAACGGCTTCATCGGCATTGAGACGCGAGCGGTAGAAACCGGCGCTTCTTTGCTGAAAAAGGGCGAGACCAGCAAGGAGATTTACCTGCTGAGCCGTTTGCAGGAGGTCGGTCATGAATCCGACACTCCGATTGAAGAGCGTTTGGGCCTGCATTTCGATCTGACCGTGCCGCTGAGCCGGTATGTGGTCGAGCACTCGGGTGCGTTGGCGTTCCCGTTCAAGCGCTGGCAGATTCAGAAGGTGTGGCGTGGCGAGCGTCCGCAGGAAGGCCGCTTCCGCGAGTTCGTGCAGGCCGACATCGACGTGATCGGCGCCGGCGACCTGCCCGACCACTATGAAGTGGAACTGCCGCTGGTCATGGTCTCCGCGCTGGAAGAGCTGCGCGCGTATGGCCTCCCCAAGGCCACCGTGCACGCCAATAACCGCAAGCTGTCTGAAGGCTTCTACCGCGGCCTTGGTCTGACGGATGTCGAGGGCGTGCTGCGCGAGATCGACAAGCTCGACAAAATCGGTGCCGATGAGGTGGCCCGATTGCTCACCGAGACCTGCGGCGCCACCGAAGCACAGGCACGCGCCTGCCTCGAATTGGCCGAGCTCAACGCCTCCGACGGTGCCGAGCTTGCCGCCAAGTTCGATGCGCTGTGCGAGGCTCACGGCATCGTCAAGGATTCCGAGGCCTACACGCTGGCTCGTCAGGGACTCGATACCCTGGCCATGATCGTCGACGAAGCCGCCGTCATCCGCCCCGGTTCCGTCATCGCCGACCTGAAGATCGCCCGCGGTCTCGACTACTACACCGGTTCCGTCTACGAGACCTTCCTCGACGGTGCCGCATCACTCGGCTCCATCTGCTCCGGTGGCCGTTACGACAATCTCGCCTCCCAGGGCAACCGCAAGTACCCGGGCGTGGGCCTGTCCATCGGCCTGAGCCGACTGGTCAGCTACATGCTGCACACCGCCGGCGCTCACGCCAACCGTGTCAGCCCGGCCGCCGTGCTGGTCGCTGTGTGGAATGAAGAGGACCGCCCGGCCGCCAATCGTATTGCGAACCAACTGCGTGCGCGCGGCATCGCTACTGACGTGGCACCCACCGCGGCCAAGCTCGGCAAGCAGATCAAGTACGCAGACAAACTCGGCATTCCGTACGTGTGGTTCCCGGCCACCGCTGCCGAAGGTGCGGAAGGCGCAGAGCCCGCTGGCGACGAGGTCAAGAACATCGTCACGGGCGAGCAGGTTGCCGCCGATTGCACGTCGTGGGAGCCGGATACTGTGGTTGCCCAGCAAACCGTCGAAATCTGACGTATTCGCGCGAAAAATCGAGGAGAAACAAGATAATGAGCCAGACGGCTTACAGAACACATCATGCCACTGAAGTGACCGAGGCCCTGGTCGGCCAGAAGGTCACCCTTGCCGGTTGGGTTGACCGACGCCGTGATCACGGTGGCGTGGCCTTCATCGACCTTCGTGATTCGACCGGCCTCGTGCAGGTCGTCATTTACGACGAGGATATGGCCCGCCCGCTGCGCAGCGAATTCGTGATTCAGATTACCGGCGAAGTGCGCCTGCGCCCGGATGGCAACGAGAACACCCATCTGGCCACCGGCAAGATCGAGGTTGTGGCCGAGACCATTGAGATCCTCGCCAAGGCCGACGCTCTGCCGTTCCAGGTTTCCACCGCTCTCGAGAATGAGTCCGAGAACAAGCTGCCTGGCGAGGACGTGCGTCTGAAGTACCGTTACCTCGACCTACGCCGCCCGTCCATGCAGCACAATCTGAAGCTGCGTTCCGACATGGCTAAGGCCGCCCGCCACGCGCTGGAAGACATGGACTTCACCGAGGTCGAGACCCCGACCTTCATTAAGTCCACCCCGGAAGGCGCCCGCGACTTCGTGGTGCCGGCCCGTCTGGTGCCCGGTTCCTGGTACGCCCTGCCGCAGTCCCCGCAGCTCCTCAAGCAGCTGCTCATGGTCTCCGGTGTCGAGCGTTACTACCAGCTCGCCCGCTGCTACCGTGATGAGGACTTCCGCGCCGACCGTCAGCCCGAGTTCACCCAGCTCGATATGGAGATGGCCTACGTGGACCAGGAAGATGTGATGGCCATGACTGAGAAGGTCATCGCCGCCATCTGGAAGTCCGCCGGCTATGAGGTCCAGCTGCCGCTACCGCGCATCACCTGGAAGGATGCGATGGACAAGTACGGCTCCGACAAGCCGGACCTGCGCTTCGGCAACCCGCTGGTGGAGCTGACCGAGTACTTCAAGAACACGCCGTTCCGCGTGTTCCAGGCCCCGTACGTGGGTGCCGTGGTCTTCAAGGGCGGTGCCGCCACGCCGCGTCGTCAGTTCGACGCTTGGCAGGATTGGGCACGTCAGCGTGGAGCCAAGGGCCTTGCCTACGTGGTCTTCGGCGAAAACGGCGAGCTCAAGGGCCCCGTCGCCAAGAACCTGTCCGATGAGGAGCGCAACGGCCTGCGCGAGGCCGTTGGTGCCGAGGAAGGCGACGCCGTGTTCTTCGCCGCCGGTTCTCGCGAGTCTGCCCAGCTGTTGCTGGGTGCCGTGCGTGTGGAGCTCGCCTCCCGCGAAGGCCTGCTGGATCCGAAGAAGTTCGCTTTCACTTGGGTCGTGGACTTCCCGCTGTTCAAGCCCACCGACGATCCGGATGATGACGATGTGGCCGTCGGACACTCCAAGTGGACCTCCATGCACCACCCGTTCACCATGCCCTCCAAGGATTGGATCGACAAGTTCGACAAGGACCCCGAGCACGCCATGTCCGATTCCTACGACATCGTCTGCAACGGCGAGGAGATGGGCGGCGGTTCCGTACGTATCCACCGCGACGACATCCAAGCCCGTGTGCTCGATGTGCTGGGCATCACCAAGGAAGAGGCCGACGAGAAGTTCGGCTTCCTGCTTGAGGCATTCAAGTATGGCGCTCCGCCTCACGCGGGTCTGGCCCTCGGTTGGGACCGCACCGTGTCCATCCTGGCCGGTGCCGACTCCATCCGCGACGTCATCGCCTTCCCGAAGGCCGGCGGCGGCCGCGACCCGCTGACCGGTGCTCCGGCCCCGATCTCCGACGAGCAGCGCGCCGAGACCGGCGTCGACTACGACCCGGACGCCGACGAAAACTAATCTACGGAGCGTATACCGCCTTTCCTCAGCACTCGACGTACTTCAGTGCGTCTTCGGCTTCGAACTGCGGTCTCCGCACGCGTAGATTAATTTTCGAGGAGTGATGCTCCGGTGCTATTAGCCGCAAATGGCCCTTGGAATTATTCCAAGGGCCATTCGCTTTTTGCGGGTGGGGCCCAATGTGCCAAATACCTGCTAAGGTGTGCCAGAACTCCGCCCGATGGCACCTCCGCCATGCGGCAAACCTCGCACCATGCGGTGTCCTCCTTGGCGTTTGCCGATTATCCTTCCATGGGGCGGTAACTTCCTCATGGGGCGGTAAACAACCCATGGGGCGGTGAAAACCTCATGGGGCGGTAGGCCAAAATGGCTTAATTCCGCGGTTTTACAATTTCTTCAAACCGCCCCATGAGCAAATTGCCGCCCCATGAGGGAATTGCCGCCCCATGAGGAGCGATCGCAACTCCGTATTTGATTAATGTTGTGATGCTTTGTTGTGTTTTGCTTGTTTCCGCCTCCTGTATTCCCCTTTGCGCGCATTGATGGTAAGGCTGCCGTCTATTAATACCCGGCATGAAGGTTGAGGACGGCCAGGAAGCGGTATTTGCATCGCGGTGGCAACCTCTTGTGCGAAGGCACGTTGTTTGGCGGTGTTCCACAGGTCATCGGCGAACACCTCGATGACGGTCCAGCCCAATTGCCGCAGACGTCGACGTTTTTGCTGGTCCCGCACATATTGTTTGCGGAAGCGACGGTGATGATCGCCATCATATTCAATAGCGACTTTGTATTGTGGATAAGCCATGTCAACGGTATAGGTGTATCCGTTCTCTGAATCGGTAATGCCGTATTGTGTTTGCGGTATGGGCAGGCCGAAAAGCATAAGCGCCAAGCGTGTACGAGTTTCCTGAACGGAATCCGATGGTTTTACGAGCTTCAGCGCCGCCTCACAACGCGCACGGCCAATAACGCGGTGAAAGGCTGTTAGTCGTTGAGTGAATTGTTCAATGGCATATCCATAACGTCTGATGAGCGCTTCAGCCAGCACCACTAATTCAGTGAGGTTGAGATATTGGGCAAACTGTATCCACGCATCCATGGGATGCATGCAGGTTACGCCGTTTGAGAAAGCGATACTGTTGAACTTTGCATTCCATATGCGATAGTCGACATTGTCCAATGAAGAGCGGGTCCCTTTGCTCCTCACCGTCACATAAAAGTCCTTCTGTGGCAACGTGCTGTGCCTCGGCAACTCCACGCCGCATAATTCCAATGCGGTATACAGCGAGAAACACAACGTGCGTTTCGTGCGCACTTTGCCCAGCAGATTCCAACAGGCCGTGTTCTTGGCCGTGGCTTTGGCATCAAGATCTTTGCGCAGATAGTTATTGATTTCGCCATTGTGCGGCGCTTCGCTGTATCCGTTCATGCGCCGAGCGTAGCGCATTCCACGGTGGCACAGGGGCAAAACTGGAAAATGGGGATAACTTAAGCGGCGCGAACCGGTTATCCACCGGCATATCGTGCGCTGCGTCCGGTTATCCACCGCGCTTCGGGAGTGTCATCCACCGTATGACACCTTCATCGCGTGCTAACAGCTAGCCACGCTCAAAATGCCTAGCGCATTTATATGAATACGACATGGGAAACGGCGAGACCGGCCCCACACAATACAAAGTGACCGCCAGCCATGCGCCCGACTGCGGCATGAATGGCAACAACACCAACGACACCAAGGCCAAACATGGAATCAGCAGATAGGACAACACGTGCCAGCTCTGCCATCGCAGCAACGTCTCGGCCACCACGCAGCAGGCAATCAGCGCACAGCAGACGCCGAGCGATGCGCGACTCAGCGCGAATGTATGCCGATGCCCAATGCCGTTTTCCCCAGTGAGACTCATGCCACCATCGTCCCACTGCTGGCCCCAACTCATCCTGGGGCAAAAGTCGGTCGGCCTCCCGCGATGTTTCCGGAAACGGGAGACATGCCGAAGTCGCTTATGCCGCCATCACGATGTCTGATGCGGAAATGAGACATCGACTGAGCAACTGTGTGGACATACTGTGTACACATTGGAAACGTCGGTGTGCTATCCTCCCACTCATGTCTGAAACGAACAATGAAACAGCAGTGCGTTCGCGCACGACAAGCACAACATCACCAAGCAAGGCCAAATTGACCCCGCTGGTTCCCGACAAAGAGGACCTGAACCGTCCGCTAGTCGAACTAACCCACGTCGAAAAGCACTTCGGTGCTTTGCACGTCCTCAAGGACATCAACCTGACTGTCACCAAGGGTGAGGTGCTGGTGGTCGTGGGCCCGTCCGGCTCAGGCAAGTCCACGATGTGCCGCACTATTAATCGCCTCGAGACCATCGATTCCGGCGACATCCGCATCGACGGCAAGCCCCTGCCACAGGAAGGCAAGGAGCTCGCGAACCTCAGGGCCGAAGTTGGCATGGTGTTCCAGTCGTTCAACCTGTTTGCCAACAAGACCATTCTTGAAAACGTGACGCTGGCCCTCATCAAGGTGCGTCACATGGACAAGAAGGAAGCCGAGCAACTGGCCATGGACCTGCTCGCCCGCGTGGGCGTCGACTCCCAGGCCAGCAAGATGCCCTCCCAGCTCTCCGGCGGCCAGCAGCAGCGTGTGGCCATCGCCCGCGCGCTCGCCATGCGCCCCAAGGTCATGCTGTTCGACGAGCCCACCTCCGCACTCGACCCGGAAATGGTCAACGAAGTGCTCGACGTGATGGTCGAACTCGCGCATGAAGGCATGACGATGATCTGCGTGACCCACGAGATGGGCTTCGCACGCAAGGCCGCCGACCGCATCGTCTTCATGGCGGACGGCCAGATTCTCGAAGAGAACACGCCCGACGAGTTCTTCGAGCATCCGCAGACCGACCGTGCCAAGGACTTCCTCTCGAAGATTCTCACCCACTGAAGGACGGGTACGCAATCCCATGACATTCACCAATACGTTCAAACGGAAGGCTTGCCGCGTGGTCGCCGTGGTCGCCGCCGTGGCCTGCACAATGTCGCTGGCCGCCTGCGGCGCGGACGAGGCCGGCAAGATCCGCATCGGCATCAAATTCGACCAGCCCGGCCTGGGCTTCAAGAAGTCCGGCACCTATGTGGGCTTCGACGTGGACGTGGCCAAGTACATCGCCAAGAAACTCGGGTATTCCGAAGACCAGATCATCTGGAAGGAAGCCCCCTCCAAGCAGCGTGAGGCCATGATTCAGAACGGCGACGTGGACATGATCCTCGCCACCTACTCCATCACCGACGAGCGCAAGAAGGCCGTCTCCTTCGCCGGCCCGTACTTCGTGGCCGGACAGGATCTGCTCGTGCGCAAGGACGACAACTCCATCAACGGCCCCGAAGACCTGAACGGTAAGCGCCTATGCTCCGTCACCGGTTCGACCTCCGCCGCCACCGTCAAGGAGAAGTTCGCCTCCGAAGTCCAGCTTATGGAACAGCCCGGTTACGCCGAATGCGCCACCGCCCTGTTCTCCGGCATCGTGGATGCGGTAACCACCGACGACATCATCCTGGCCGGCCTGGCCTCTGCCTCGCGCGGCAAGCTCAAGGTGGTCGGCAAACCGTTCACTCAGGAACACTACGGCGTGGGCATCAAGAAGGGCGACACGCAGCTGGCCACCAAAATCAACAACGCCATCGTGGACATGATTCAGGACGGCTCGTGGGAGAACGCCATCAGCGATAACACCAAGGGCGTCGACTACACGCCCGACGTACGCTACAACCCGCCCACCCCGAACGAAGGAGAGGACCGATGAACGGATTCATGGAACTTCTCGGCCACTATGACGTGTTCGGCGCCTTTCTGGTCAACCTCGAGCTGACCTTGTGGTCGGCCTTGTTCTCCACGGTCATCGGCGTGGTTCTCGTGGTCATGCGCATCTCGCCGATCTCCTCGTTGCGCGCCGTCGCCGGTGCGTATGTGGAACTGTTCAAGAACCTGCCGCTGACCATCATCATGGTGTTCATGGTGCTGGGTGCCTACGCGCAGCTGAAGCTCAGCTTCTCCGACACCTTCGCCACGAACTTCTTCTGGCTCGCGGTCACCGGCCTGAGCCTGTACACGGCGGCGTTCGTGTGCGAATCGCTGCGTTCGGGCATCAACACCGTGCCGATTGGCCAGGCCGAGGCCGCACGAGCGCTGGGCTTGGGCTTCATGCAGTCCGCCACCGAGATCATCCTGCCGCAGGCCTTCCGAGGCTCCGTGGCACCGCTCGGCAACACGCTGATCGCACTGCTCAAGAACTCCACCGTGGCCGCCGCCGCATCCGTGGCCACCGAAACATCCTCGCTGATGAGCGAGATGATCGAATTCCGCCCCGACGTGATCATCCAGATCTTCCTGATCTTCGCGCTCGGCTACGTGATCCTGATCATCCCTATCGGCATGCTCACCACGTACCTGTCCAACAAGCTCGCCGTAAGGAGGTGACGGATATGGCCGATACTTCGAATTCCGTGCTGTTCGACGCGCCCGGTCCCAAGGGCCGGCGCACCATTCGCATCGTCAACTGGATCGCAGGCATTCTGTTCGCGGTGGTGCTCGTGCTTATCCTCATGCGCCTGCACAACCCGCCGGATGGCGAGAATCAGCTCAGCTGGGAGCTGTGGAAGCCAGCCATCGAACGTGAAGCGTGGACCGACTTCTACCTGCCAGGACTGTGGATGACCATCAAGGCCACCGTCGTGGCCGTGGTGGGTGCTGTGGTGTTCGGCCTGGTGTTCGGCGTGGGCCGACTGCTGCCGAACCCGCTGGTACGTGGCGTTTCCGCCGTGATCGTCGAGTTCTGCCGTGCGGTGCCGGTGCTGCTGCTCATGATCTTCTTCTGGCGATGGTTCGCGTTCGCGGGCCTGCCCAGCCCGTCCTATTGGGCCGTGGTGCTGGCCTTGGTGCTGTACAACGGTTCGGTGGTCGCCGAACTGGTGCGCTCCGGCGTCGGCAATCTGCCGGGCGGCCAGCGTGAGGCCTCGCTCGCTTTGGGCCTGACCGAAACACAGTCGCTCATGGAGATCGAGGTGCCGCAGGCCGTCTACGCCATGCTGCCGGCCGCCGTCACCCAGCTGGTCGTGGTGTTGAAGGATACCGCTCTGGGCTCGATCATCATGTATACCGACCTGCTGCAGGAATCGCGCCGACTCGGCTCGATGTACTTCAACATCCTGCAGACGCTGGTCATGGCTGCGGTGATCTACTTCGTCGCCTGCTGGCTGCTGTCGAGGCTCGCCGAATGGCTGCCCTCGCGCATGCAGCAGCGTACGGCCGCACCCGCCGAGCCCGAGCCGCTGGCGCCGATCGCCGCCGGAGACCCGTCCAATGTCAACCAGATCGCTGTGGCCAAGGAAGTCGAAGAGCTGCCGTTTGGTGGTGCGCCGCGCAAATACCATGTGCATCACCGTGGCACCAACGCCTCGATTCGCAACTGGCAGCGCACCCGCTACGAACAGGGATATGACGCCACCCAGCCCGAGTCACAGGTTGACCCGGAAACCGGCGAATTCCAGGAGTCTCAAAAGCCTGAGGACAAGCCAGAGGCCTGACGGTCAGCTCAATCGCCGCTAAGCCGGCACGAAGAATTTACTGAGTGTTTGACTGGGTTCCGGCTACGTAGCTTTCACGGAGGATAGGTTGGAACATATGAAGATGTTCCGGCACCTATCCTCCGTTTTTGCTATTGCGACCATTGCGCCGTTGGCGTTGGCGGCCACGCTAGCCGCGACGCCCGCAATCGCGCAGGCCGACCAGTTGCCCAACCCGGATTGGGTGGCATTGCTCTCCGACTACGAAAAGAACTATTGGCAGGCCCCCACCGATGCCGAACACGGTGGCAAGGTGCTCCACGCCGATACCATGAAGCTCGACGAAGATTTGGCCGTGGCCATTAACCACAAAGCCGCCGAAAATCTCGATAAGGATGGCCTGAACGCCCAACGCAAGCGTGCACTCGTCGACTCCGATCTGCAAGCCGAGGAAACCATGCCGGATGCGCTCGGTCCGGTGCTTGGCAAATATATGAGCGAAGGGCTCAAATCCGGGAAACTCAACGCCGTCGCCGATATCTTCTCCTTTAACGTGGCCTCCACCTACGCCTCAAAACGTGCGGCCATGCATCCGCGCCCCTATCTGAACCGTGCGGAAAGCAGCTACGGCGGCACTAACGATCTCGCCGGACTGCCCGCCACGCTCGATATCAAACAATCGCCCTCATGGCTCGAACACATGCCCGGCTACTCGAACTTGCAGAAAAACAGTTCCTACCCCTCCGGCCACACTACCGGCGCCTATTCGTGGGGTATCGCGCTGGCCGGAATGATTCCCGAACTTGCGCCGCAAATCATGGCCCGCACTTCGGAGGCCGGCAACAACCGCATCGTGCTCGGCGTGCATTATCCGCTTGACATCATGGGTGGGCGCATTGGCGCATCCGCCCAGAACGGGCAGTACTGGCATAACGAATTCGCTTCGTCCATCGTGCCCGCGTCCCGACAGCTGCGCGACTATCTGGTGTCCCGCTGCGCCGCGGACGGCCACGGCACTACGCTCGCCGCCTGCATCGCCAACACCAAGGCCTCCGGTTCGGGCGGCTACACCAACGATTTTCTGGACCCAGTGGCCACCGAGCCGGTCGTGGACCAAGCCTCGGCCGTGCGCGTCTACACCGCACGCCTGACCTACACCTTCCCGCAAGACACCGCCCAGTCCGGCGCTGATCTCGTGGCCCCGCGCGGGGCGGCGGACGTGCTGCGACTGGCCTATCCCGAACTGCACGCCGATCAGCGCAACGCGATTTTGAAAGCCACTGCCTTGGATTCCGGATACCCCCTATGGCAATCGAGCGACGGCTGGCAGCGTATCAACTGGGCCAAAGCCCTGTGCGCCCGCGTCACCTTGGATAAGCACGGCGATGTGGCCAAGGTCGAGATCGCCGACCAGGTGGCGCTTACCGGCCCGAGTGTGGTCAATGCCCAGTACGCCGACGCGGGTAATCATCCGGCGTCTGATAGCTCGGCGGGTGAAAACAGCGCCATTGCGGCCGGGCCGGATCTCGCCACCCTCCATGCCGCGCAACGACCGGCGTTGATCAGCGTAGCCATCGGTACCGCTGTAATCGCGATTGTCGGCGGAATACGGACGGTTCGACGCAAATCCAAGAACCAGCTTCAGCAGTAATTCAGCCAAAGTTCAGTTTGGAGATTTACCGAGTTTGCCTTCATACGGTGTCGGCTTCATCTCCCTCCCATACCCTCGGGGGGTGTCATCCGCCGAAGAGCATCATGCGGCGGTGGCACAACCCGAGAAAGGAACGGGAGTAATGTTCCACACCAACAATTGCACCGCGATGTCACGGCGCGCCATCGCGCTGCTCACCGCTGCGGTGACACTGAGCAGCATCGCCCTGATCGGCGTGCCCGCTGCGACTGCGGACGAGCAGCAGGCCGTTGCCGAACAGAACACGGCTGCCAAATCATCCGTAATCATCAACGAGGTCTATGCCGGCAATACGAAAGCTGCCGGAGACCCGGATAGCAAGCGTTGCGATTGGGTCGAGCTCAAGAACTGCACCTACTTCGACATTGCCGGCGGTGCCAGGTAATTGGTGCAAAGCCAACAATCACGGTCCGAACGACTGCATGCCTATAGATTTGCAGTAACAAGTGAAATGTGAATGTCGCTACGTTGCTAGGTCTCCTGAGTTACAAGACGTACAATCGGGAGCATGGCCAAGGACGACGACAGAACCAACAAGCCTGAAGAGGCCGGCAAGTGGGGTACAGCCGGAAAATCCTCAGGAAAAAACAACAAGAACGGCAAGGGAAAGGAATCCAAAACCGATCGACGGATCGACAAGGTATTACAGCTCGCGGCGGATCGCATAGACACCATCGACTCCAGTGCCAGCGTGCCTGAACGACTGGCACGTGCGGCGAAATCCAGTGAACTGCTCAGCGCCGTATGGTCGTTGCCGCCCGCTCAACGTCTTATGTTCCACCACGGCATGCAGGTCACTGATGTCGAAGGCGATTCCACTCCCGGATTCGACGGCAATAAAGAGGACGCCGAGAAGTTCATTTCGATCAGCTCCTCCGAAATCGCCCGATACCAGCGGCTCATGTACGCGAATGGCGTCAAAGGCTCGACACGGCGGCTGCTCATCGTGCTGCAAGGCATGGATGCCTCCGGCAAGGGCGGCATCGTGCGTCACGTGTTCAGCCAAGGTGATCCGATGGGCATCCATTACCATGGCTTCGGCAAGCCTGCGGCCGAGGAGCTTGACCACGACTTCCTCTGGCGCGTGAAGCGTGAATTGCCCAAGCCGGGGTGGATTGCCGTATTCGACCGCTCCCATTATGAAGATGTGGTCATGCCGCACGTCTATGGCACCTATCCCGAAGACGTATGGCGTGCCCGCTACGACCAGATCAACGATTTCGAACGTGAACTGGCCGCCAGCGGATGCGCCATCCTCAAGATCTTCCTCGTGGTAAGCCAGGAAGAACAGAAAAAACACTTCCTCGGGAGACTGGACGATCCCACCAAGTTCTGGAAATTCGACATCTCCGATCTCGAGGCCCGCGACCGCTGGGATGAGTATATGGCCGCATGGCAGGAGGTGTTCGAGAAAACCAGCACGGCCGCCGCACCTTGGTACCTCGTACCGGCCGATAACCGCTGGTATTCGCGAGCAGCGGTCTCCGAACTGCTGCGCACCACCTTGAAGAACATGAACATGACCTGGCCGCCCCTCGAACCCGAGGTGGACCCCGACGAGGTACGCCGCCGGTTGGCGTGAGCGATCCTCCCACTGACGGAGCCAAGCGCATGGCACGGCTCTTCGCATGGCTCCGCCCGCTGGCGGGAGGCGCCGCATAGCGACGGAGGGTGGCTCGTGCCGCCGGAATAGGCCACAAGGTAGACTGAGCATTATGACTGACGAGAAGGAATACGGATCCCTGGGGCGGCTGGCCCCCGAATGGGACGGTAACGAGCGCGAACGGAATCTTACGGCCGATGACATCTACGAACGATTCTTCGGCTGGGTGGAAGACGTCAAAGGCATCGAACCATGGCCGCATCAGGAAGAGGCCATTATGGACCTCTTGGCCGGCGACCATGTGATTTTGAACACCCCGACCGGTTCGGGCAAATCGCTGGTGGCGCTTGGCATGCACTTCGCCGCCCTGTGCACTGGCCGCCGCTCCTATTACACCGCTCCGATCAAGGCGCTGGTGTCGGAGAAATTCTTCGACTTGGTCGAAGTGTTCGGCCGCGACAACGTCGGCATGATCACCGGCGACAGCCACATCAACGCGGACGCGCCGATCATCTGCTGCACCGCCGAAATCCTCGCCAATCAGGCTTTGCGCGAAGGCATGCACGCGGACGTGGGACTCGTGGCGATGGACGAGTTCCATTATTACGGCGATCCGGAGCGCGGATGGGCGTGGCAGGTGCCGTTGCTCACATTGCCGCAGACCCAATTCCTGCTGATGAGCGCCACGCTCGGCAACGTGGACGCCATTGCCGACAAGCTCTCGGATCTGAACGACACCCCGGACGTGGATGTAATCGCCGACGCGCCGCGACCGGTGCCGTTGAGCTACGAATACACGCTCGATCCGATGGAAAAAACCGTGGAACTCGCCTTCCGCAACGGCGAAACCCCGATTTATGTGGTCCATTTCTCACAGGACGCCGCGCTGGAGACCGCGCAGGCGCTCGCCTCCACTGGCGTGTCCAGCAAGGAACAGCGCCAAGCCATCGCAGAAGCCATCAAAGGCGTCAAATTCACCACAGCCTTCGGCAAGATTCTGCAGCGACTGCTGCGCACCGGTGTCGGCATCCATCATGCCGGAATGCTGCCTCGCTACCGCCGCCTGGTCGAACAGCTCGCCCAGCAGGGTCTGCTGCCCGTGATCTGCGGCACCGATACATTGGGCGTCGGCATCAATGTGCCGATTCACTCCGTGGTGCTCACGGCCCTGACCAAGTTCGACGGCACCAAGATGCGCCGCCTGCGCGCCCGCGAGTTCCACCAGATCGCCGGACGCGCAGGACGTATGGGATTCGATACCGAGGGACTGGTGATCGCCGAGGCTCCCGAATACGAAATCGAAAACCAGAAGGCCATCGCCAAGGCCGGGGGAGACCCGAAGAAGCTCAAGAAGGTCAAGCGCAAGAAGGCTCCGGAAGGTTTTGTGACCTGGAACCAGAGCACGTTTGACAAGCTCATCGACGCCGAACCGGAAACCCTGGTCCCGCACCTGAAAATCACGCATTCGATGGTGCTCAACGAAGTGGCGCAGGGCGGCGACGCCCGTGCCCGTATCGACGATCTCATCGACGATTCCGCGCAGACCCCCGACCAAAAGGAGCATCTGCACCAGCGGGCCGACGAGATTTTCCAAACCCTGTTCGATACCGAAGTCATCGAAACCGAGGACCGCAAGGACGGCGGCAAGGACTACTACATGACCCTTGATATGCCGGACGACTTCGCCCTCGACCAGCCGCTCTCCCCGTTCCTGCTGGCCGCGCTCGAACTGCTGGACCCCGAGTCCGACACCTATGCGCTGGACGTGATCTCCATGGCCGAGGCCACGCTCGAAGACCCCAAGCAGGTGCTGCGTGCCCAGGAGCGTCAGGCCCGAGACAAGGCGATGGCCGATATGAAGGCCGACGGACTCGACTATGACGAGCGTATGGATAAGCTGCAGGAGATTACGTATCCGAAGCCACTGGAAGACATGCTCGAAGCCGCGTTCGACCAGTACCGCCACGATGTGCCGTGGGCCAACGACTACTGGCTATCGCCGAAATCCGTGGTGCGCGACATGGTGGAAACCGCCTCCGACTTCACCGGATACATCACCCGATACAACATCGCCCGCTCCGAAGGTACCCTGTTGCGCTACCTCTCGGACGCCTACCGCACGCTGGCGCGTACCGTGCCGCCCGAAAAACGTGACGAGCAACTCGAAGACATCATCTCCTGGCTGCGCGTGCTCGTGCGCTCCATCGACTCCTCGCTGGTGGATGAATGGGAGAACGCCGGCGATTCCGCCGACCAGTCCGAGGCGGCGTCCTCCTTGGCGGCGCCGGGCAAGAAGAACGCGGTGGTCGAGGACCGACGAGGCCTTATCGTGCTGATCAGAAACGCCATGTTCCGCCGTGTGCAGCTTATGGACCTCGACCAGCCGGACAAGCTCGGCGCGCTCGACAAAGACTGGGGCTACGGCGTGCACGAATGGGAAGATGTGCTCGACGACTACTACGACGAGCACGAGTACGTGGGCATCGGCGCCGAAGCGCGCTCGCCCGAACTGTTCATGTTGGATGACAAGCATGAGAACGACGAGCATACGTGGAAGGTGCGTCAGATTATCGATGATTCCGATGGCGATCACGACTGGGCCATCGAAGGCATCGTGGACCTCGACGCCACCCAAGACACCGGCGAAGTAGTCTTCCACGACTACAAGGTGAGTAACTGATTCCTTTCTTGGCTCCCCTCTCTGAGGGAAGCCAAGGTGTAGCTCGAACGTCTGTTCGAACACTGGGGTACTATAGGACGTTATGAGTGAGAACGATTTGTTTGGGGCGGCTGATGCGCCGGAGTCGATGACACGGCCGTTGGCGGTGCGCATGCGTCCACGCACTTTGGACGAGGTGATTGGCCAAACGCAGGTGTTGGGCCAGGGCTCGCCGCTGCGCCGCCTCGCCAATCCGGCCAGCAAAGGCAGTCTCACCGCGCCGAGCTCCGTAATCCTGTTCGGCCCTCCAGGCGTCGGCAAAACCACGCTCGCCACCATCGTGGCCGGCCAATCCGGCCGCGTGTTTGAGGAACTCTCCGCCGTGACATCCGGCGTCAAAGACGTGCGCGACGTACTCACCCGCGCTCACGAACGGCTCGTGTCACGCGGCCAGGAAACCGTACTGTTCATCGACGAGGTGCATCGCTTCTCCAAATCCCAGCAGGATGCGCTGCTTCCCGCCGTCGAAAACCGCGACGTGACCTTTATCGGCGCCACCACCGAGAACCCGAGCTTTTCCATCATCAAACCGTTGCTCTCCCGTTCGGTGGTCGTCAAGCTTGAGTCATTGGAGCCTGATCAGCTCACCGAACTGGTGCAGCGCGCGCTGACTGATGACCGCGGTCTCAAGGGCGAGGTCAAAGCCACGGACGAAGCCATCGCCGATATCGTGCGCATGGCCGGTGGCGACGCACGCAAGAGTCTCACGATTCTGGAGGCCGCGGCTGGCGCGGTCACCGGCGACGAAGCCCGAAAAAAGGGCGCACGCCGACCCATCATCACCCCCGAAATCGTGGCTACGGTAATGGACACCGCCACCGTGCGCTACGACAAAGACGGCGATGACCATTACGACGTGATTTCCGCATTCATCAAATCCATGCGGGGCTCCGATCCGGATGCCGCCATCCATTATCTGGCGCGCATGCTGAAAGCGGGTGAAGATCCGCGCTTCATCGCCCGTCGCATCATGATTGCCGCCAGCGAGGAAGTCGGCATGGCCGCCCCGCAGATTTTGCAGGTCACCGTGGCCGCGGCGCAGGCCGTGGCGCTGGTCGGCATGCCTGAGGCACGTATTATTTTGGCCGAAGCCACGATTGCCGTGGCCACCGCGCCCAAATCAAACGCCAGCTATAACGCCATCAACCAGGCGCTCGCGGACGTGGATGCCGGCAAGATCGGCGCTGTTCCGCTGTATTTGAGGAACGCCCCCACCAAGCTTATGAAAGAGTGGGGCAACCACGAGGGCTACAAGTATGCGCACGATTGGCCCGGTGCCGTGGCACCGCAGGAATATATGCCCGAAGAGCTGCGTGGCACCGAGTACTACCATCCCAACGATCGCGGCTACGAACACGAAGTCAGCCAGCGTCTCGTCCGAATCCGCACGATACTGCACGGTGACGAATCCGGGCGGGAGGCGTCGCGGGCCGCGGACTGACGGTCTTAGGCGCACCGGCGTGAGGCGCGAATGCGGAACGCGGTGGCCAGACAGCACCAGCCAATCAGGCAGATAACCGTCATCGTGGCAAACGTCCATGTGCCGCCGACGGCAGTGGCATGAGCAAACTCAGCGGTGCCTTCTTCTCCTGCGCCGGCCTGAGCCACGGAAAGAATCGTGGAGAACAGTGCGGTACCGGCAGCGCCGCCAAACTGAAGACACGTGTTGAAAATGGCGTTGCCGTCCGGCTTGAACCCGGGAGAGACCTCCGACAGGCCACTGGTCATCACATTCGCATTGCCGATGGAATAGAACAGGCCGAAAATGAAATAGAATCCGGCGAGCAGCACGGGCGTAAGCTGCATCGAGAACACCAGCATAAGCACTGGGCCCAAAATAGCGATGCCGATCGGAATCAGAATCGGCTTGACCGCGCCGAACTTATCGTAGAACCAGCCGCCAAGCGGGGCACAGACAGCGCCGACCAGTGCGCCGGGCAGCACCAGAGAGCCGGCCACAAATGCCGTGGTGCCGAGCGAAAGCTGTGCCACATTGGTGATGACATAGCCGTAGCCGATGGCGACCAATGGCAGCAGCAGATATGCGCAGGCGTGTAACAGTACGGCGGGATCCTTGAGAATGCCAAGGCGCAGCAGCGGGGAGAAGGCACGCTTGGAACTCATGGCGAACACGATCAACAAGGCGAGGCCCACAATCAGGCTGACAATGGCGATAATGCCGGAGCGTGTGGCTGACTTGCCGGACACCGCCGCACTGATGGCCACGCCACCTTGGTTCAGCGCCAGCACCAGACCGACCAGCGCGACAACAATGGACCAAAGCTGAATCGGGTCAAGATAGGCAGCCTCGGTCGGTGTCTTCTGCTCAATGCACTTCATGCCGATGAATGCTGCGATTAGCACCAGCGGAATGGCGATGACGAAGATCGCGCGCCACGGCAGCACTGTGGTCACCGCGCCGCCGACGGTCGGGCCGATGGCCGGAGCCACGGTAATGACCAGCGATCCTACGCCCATCAATCGGCCGATCTTCGAACGAGGAGACTGCTCCAGAATGATGTTGATCATCAACGGCGTGGCCACGCCTGAGCCAATGCCCTGAATAATGCGGGCGACAATCAGCAGCGGGAAGGCTTGGGCGACGATCATGATCAGCGAGCCAACGATGGCCAGAATCACAGCCGCAAGAAAAATGGTTTTCAGTGCGAATCGGCGCTTCAGAAACGAGCTGATGGGCATGGTGGCGGCCACCGCCAACAGATAAATCGTGGTAATCCATTGCACAGTGGCCGTGTCGACATGGAATTCGCGCATCAGTGCGGGGAAAAGCACGGTCATCACGGTTTCGGTCAGAATGCCAATGAAGGCAAGTGAGCCGACAGCCACAATCGCGCCGATAAGACGTGTGGGAATCTTCTCGTTATCAATATGCTGCTCAGGCATACATGCTCCTAAACGTTCGGTTGCAATGTATGGAATGTAAGGTTTACCAACCGGCGTAGGTACCTGTGCGTGCGGATGAACCGGCAATCGTACTGCCTTGGCTGCACGCTATGGAATCACAAAACCACCTGTGAGTGTACGGTTCGGGGCGGACGCTACGGTCGATGCGCAATGGACTGTCCCTTGGTTTGGTGGGGTTTGATGGGGCGGGTTCGGCATTGGTCCGGCGGGGCGGGTTCGGCATTGGTCCGGCGGGGCGGGTTCGGCATTGGTTCAGCATGAGGAAACACGCGATAATATCCGCCCTGCCGCCTAGTTTGGTGAACCATGGGTATTGAGAACACGCATAAGCTGATTGTCAACTGCCTGCCACTCAACGAAGGAGAACGGCGCGCTTTCGCCAAGGCGGCCCGCGATGTGCCGCAGGAATTCGTGGGCGACGAAGCGCACCGCGGCGACATGGTCTGGTCGGCCGCTGTTCCCGAGGAGCTTCGCTCCCGAGCCACCGCAGTCATCGGCAACTTTCCGGTCTCGCAGGCTTCCCAATACACCCGTCTTGAATGGTTGCAGACCTTCAGCGCCGGTGTGGATGCGTACATCTGCCCGGGTGTGCTGCCTCGCGGCACCATGGTCACCAATGCGAGCGGCGCGTATGGCCAAAGCGTGTCGGAACACATGTTCGCCACCATGTGGGCATTGATGAAGAACCTCAACCGGTATGCCTCCAATCAGCGTGATCATCAGTGGCAGGATGAAGGCCCGGTATTGAGCCCGGAAGGTGGCATCGCGCTGATTATCGGCGTCGGCGACATCGGGTCGCATTTCGCTCAGCTTGCCCAATCCGTAGGTATGCGTACCTTCGGCGTGCGCCGTCATGCGGACGTGCCGGCCAAGGGCATTGAAAAGATGTATGGCTTCGAGCGGCTGGAAGCACTGCTGCCATTGGCGGACGTGGTGGCGATGGCGGTGCCGCGCTCGCCGCAGACCCACCATCTGCTGAATGCGGATCGTCTGGGTCGTCTGAAATCCACGGCCATCGTGATCAACGCCGGGCGTGGCGATGCCATCGATCACGAGGCCTTGGCCGACGCCTTGCACAATGGACGGCTCCACGGTGCCGGGTTGGACGTCACCGAGCCTGAGCCGTTGCCGGCGGAAAGTCCGTTGTGGGATGAGCCGCATTGCCTGATCACCCCGCATGTGGCCGGCGGCAATCATTTGGAAAAGACTTCAGAACACATCATCCGCATCGCCCTCACCAACGTTTCCCGCTATGCCAAACAGCAGGAACTGTTGAATCTCGTGCGATACTGATTCGCCTATATTAGGTGTACATGAACTCATGTACACGGCCGGCGTGTCGCATCCCACGGCGGCTGCGGCATCGAGATGATACCTGCAGAGGCGTGGTTGATCAGAGGCCCAATGAACGTGGCCCGAGGTCAGTCTCAGTCTGATAGTTCGTAGCCGTTGGCGTCTTTATGCCACGGCGAGCCGGGCTTGCTGCACAGAATGATAATGCCTTCAACAAAGCCCCAGATGGCGGCTGCGATTGGGCCAAGTCCGAGCAGAATCCAGCCGACAAGCGTCAGCAGCAGCTGGGCCACGGCCTTGCCGGTGTTGCCGAGATAGAAGTTGTGCACACCAAGTCCGCCGAGGAAGATGCCCAACAGGCCGGCAGCCAACTTGGACTTGGATGATTGCCACACCGGGGCGGCGGCATACGGAGCGGTGGTGTATTGCGGCTGTGCGTAGGCATTCGGCTGCTGGTAGGCCTGTCCATAGCCGGGCTGCTGGCCGTAGCCCGCTACGGGCTGTGCGGGCTGGCCGTACTGGGGCTGGCCGTACTGGGGCTGGCCGTACTGGGGCTGAGCGTACTGGGGCTGAGCGTATGCGCCGGCGGGCTGGCCGTATTGCGGCTGCTGCTGGCCGTAGCTTCCGGCGGCGGGTTGAGCGTATGCGGCGGGCTGTGGGGCGCCATAGCCCTGCGGCTGCTGTGCGGCATCTTGGCCGTACGACGGCTGTGCGGGCTGTGGAACACTGTCCGAACCGTACGGTTGTTGTTGATCATCAGTCATGTGGATCTGTCCCTTCTCAATCGGGAACGGCAGTACCTTCTTACCGTTTCTGCACAACATCATCTCACGTTTTGCACAATAGTAGAACCTGCCGCGCTACGATTGGGCCATGAAAAGTTTCCTGACCAGCTGGTTGATTATGACTATCGCCGCCGCCGTCATGGTCGCGGTGACTCCCGGCATGACCCCGGTGGGGGAGCCTCCGATTCTCGGCATCGCCGCGTTCGCTTTGTTCATGGCGCTGATTAATGCGTCAATCAAGCCGATTGTGCATCTGATCGCACTGCCGTTTGCGATTCTGTCTCTCGGGCTGGTCACCTTGATTATCAATTGGCTGTTCATGCGACTCGCCAGCTGGCTGGCGGTCAGTTTGTTCGGCGTGGGCGTCTTCGTACACGGTTTCCGGTGGTCGGTACTGGGGTCCTTGGTTCTGACCATTGTTGCGGGAATCGTCGGGTCCATCTTGGATCAGTGACGGTGCTCGCTGGACGAATATGAGTAATGTCGGTTGGAATCGGACTGATTCCAACCGCCATTACTCATATCAAGCTACGGGATCGAGCGGGGCGAACATTACTCGCGCACCAAGCGGATATGCTCCACATCGTCGCGCCGGGAGCGACGGAACAGCACGAAACGATTGCCGATGGACTGCACCACTTCGGCGTTCAGCTGCTCGGCAAGCTCGGCGGCGGCTTCCTTGGCGGTCAGGCCCGAACCGTCCTGTACCGCGCACTTGATGAGCTCGTGCTTCTCAATGGTCTCATCGGCCTGATTGACGGCCGACTCGGTCAAATCGTTCTTGCCCACATAGAACAGGGGCTTCAGCGAGTTCGCCATCGCGCGCAGCTGCTTGATTTGCTTCTTGGTCAATGCCATGGGAATTTCCTTACATCTTTCGTATAACCACACCAGCATAGCAACCGGTGCTGTCTGTGCTGTTTGCCGCCCTACAGCGCGATGATAGCCGCGATGTAGACGATGACGGCAGCGGCGAATACGAGATCTCGCGCGGCGATGGTCAGGGCACGCCAGTGGGTGCGGCGGATGCCCTCCTCGTAGCAGCGGGCGTCAAGTGCGAGGCTCAGGTTGTCCGCGTGACGCAACGTGCCGGCGAAAATCGGCACGATAATCGCGCTCATCGCCTTGATACGCTGGGCCAGCGAACCGGTTTCGATGGAACCGCCACGCGCGGATTGGGCATCGACGATGGCGCGGGTTTCATCGGTCAGCGTTGGAATGAATCGCAATGCCAGACTCATGACCAGCGCGATTTCTTGGGCATGGATACCGAGTCGGTTGAGCGGACTGATCAAGGTGTCGAAGGCGTCGGTCATGGCGGTAGGCGTGGTGGTAGTGAGGAACACCGCGCCCAGAATGATTACCAATGCGAAACGGCAGGCGTACAGCACGGCTATGGTCACGCCCTGATCGGTGATGCTTAGCGGTCCAAGCACCACCACCGGCGTGCCGGTGCGTACCACAAACAGATTGACCACGCCCATCAGCCCCAGCAGGATCAGAATCGGATGAATGGATTCAAGCACCCGTAACGGGTTCAGGCGTGCCGCCGCGATAACGGCCAGGGTGATGGCAATGCCCAGTGCGAGCTGGGTTGGCGTGTTCACCGCGAACATCGTGAACATGGCGGCCAGGAAACCCACCATCTTCACGCGCGGGTCAAGTCGGTGTATCACTGAGTGCACAGGGCCGTTGGAGGATACGGCCGTGGCGGTGACGGTGGCCGTGACGGGGCCGCCGGATGCGGGGATGGCAATCGGCATACGGACCACGCGGTCGGCGATTTGCTCGGCCTCCTCCCAGTCATGGGTGATGATGAGCACGGTCACGCCACGTGATTTGAGCATGCGCAACAGCTCATGGATACGCTTCTTGGCTTGGGCGTCCAGACTCGCGGTCGGCTCGTCCATGATGAGCACGTCAGGATTGCAAGCCAGCACGCCGGCAATGGCTGCCAATCGTTGTTGACCGCCGGACAGATCGAAGGGGGAGCGGTCGGCAAGATGCCCGATATGCAGCAGTTCCAGTGATTCGCGCACGCGGTCGGCTACCTCGGTCTCGCCAAGCCCTTGGTTGCGTGGGCCGTACGCCACATCCTCGGCTACCGTGTCAGCGAACAGCTGATGCTCCGGATGCTGCATCACGTAACCCACATGCCGGCGCAATTGCGCTAATTGCTTGCGATTCGCCGACTTCGGACGCGCGTTGCGACCGCGCCTGCCAATCGAGGCCACCGGAACGCCGGCCACCTCGATGCTGCCGGCGGTCGGCGCGGCCAGTGCGCACAACATGCGCACCAGCGTCGACTTGCCCGAACCATTCACGCCCATCAGTGCCACGGTTTCACCGCGCGCGATGGTGAACGACAGGTCATCGATAACCGCCCGTTTGGCCGAAGGATAGCGATAGGTCAGATGCGAGACGCGAATGATGGGGTCCGTCATATCACCGATGCCATCGGAGAGCAGCGGCAGTTCGGAGCCGTCTTCGCGCTCCCGCTGGCGGGGGCTGTCGTTCGTAGGACGACTGGGGGCGGCTTCTGTGCCGATGCCACCCTCGGTCTCGCTTTGCGAGACAGCCTCCGCCAGCGGGGGTCGATTATCGACGGCTGCAGTGACACCAACGATTCGCCCGGCCTCCATGCGCACGATGCGATCGGCATGAACGGTCTCATCCGGATGATGCGTGACATGCACGATTGTGGTGCCGCGCGCCTGCAAATCATCCAAAATGCGCATAACTTCGGCGCGTGCGGATTCGTCCAGCATGGCGGTCGGCTCATCCAATACCAGCATCGCCGGGTTCATGGCCAGCATGCCGGCGATGGCGGCGCGTTGCTGCTGCCCCCCGCTCATACGGGTCGGGTCGGACTGGCGCAAGTTCGCCAACCCCACGGCCTGCAATGAATCAACGATACGCTCGCCGATGAGCCCGCGCTCCAGCCCGAGATTCTCCGGGCCAAAAGCCACGTCATCCTCCAACACGGTGGTGACCAGCTGATCCTCGGGATTCTGAAACACCATACCGATGCCGCGGCGGGCAGCGCGATAGGCGTCGGCATTCGGGCCGGCTGCGTACACGCGCTGTTCCAGTAGCGTCACTTCGCCACCGTCCGGCGCGGTCAATCCCGCAATCAGACGGGCCAACGTGGACTTGCCCGATCCATTCGGACCGACCAAGCATAGGCGCTCGCCGGCATGGACCGTGAGCGAAACGCCATCCAAAGCCCATGAAGTGCCGCGGTCATAGCTGAAACGAATGTCCTTGAGTACGGCGGCGGGGGAGGCAGGCTCGGCGGAAGCGTGAGGTTCGGCAGAATCGTGGAACTCGTCGGCGTCGAAGGAACGGGGTGCAACGGTCATGAAACAGTAATCCGTAACTGATAGGCGAAAACGCAGAATCCCGGCAAAGGCCGGAGTTCTGCGTTCTTGTTCTTTGAGCGGTCGTTGAGTGGTCGTTAGTCGTGGCGGGCATAGGCCCGTCTCAGGCCAGTCACTGCTGCTTGGACAGCAGGTTGGAGACCGGCTTGTAGATCAGGAAGGTGATCACGGCGTGAATCGCCATCTTAGCCACGTTGAACGGCAGCAGAATCGGCAGAATCATCGCGGCCACAGCCTGGTAGGTCATGTGCGCGTAAATCGGCGTGACGATGAGGTTGCCCACCAGCGCCACCACGATGGCCAGCACCGCACCCACCAGAATGCCGATGGCGGCACCCTTGCGCGTACGGATCTTACGGTAGATGAACGCGGCCGGCACAGACAGGAACAGCGCCACCAGCACAGCCATCAGCGAACCCCACGGGTCGGCGAACATGTGCGGCACAAAGCCGAGCACAGACACGATTGCGGCGGCGGCCGGACCGTACGCAAAGCCGGCGATCAGGCAGACGATGCCGGACGGGTCGTACTTCAGCCAAGTGACCGGCGTAATCGGGAATTCAATGAAGCTGGTGACCATCGCCAGCGCCACGAACAGTGCATACATGGCGATACGGCGCGTGGACCAGCGGCCGGAATCGGCCACGCCAGTGGTGTGTGAGCCAAGTTTGGCGTTGGTGCTGGCGGTGGACGCGCTGGCCGAACCCTCGGCCTCGGGCGCCACAGAACGAACAACTTGCATGCGGATACGCGAAGATACGCTCATAATGAGCCCTCGTTTCTTTCATCCGGACTATACCGTTGGCTCCGGAATCTCACCGGATCAGCCGCTTGCGCGGGTCGCGGGCTTCCCGCCATCCCCGTTATGAAACCCGGGGTACAGGTTACCGCCAGTAAGGAATTGCACCTTCCCTGAAACTGACAGGCTTATTCATACGCCATGCGCCGGACGTACGCAACCCGCGTTTCACTGTGCAGAAATTCGTCTTGTGCCGGTCAAGTGCAACAATGGGAGCCATGGCTGAAGTGAAGAAACCCAACAACACCATCGACAAGCTTGCCCTGATCGTCACCACCTACAAACGTCAGCAGCTGCTCGAGGTACTGTTCGATTCGATTCTGGCGCTTGAGCAGGCACCGTGGCGCATTGTCATCGTGGACAATGAGCAGTCCGATCAGACGGCGGACATGGTCGCTGCGTTTGCCGGCAAGGTGACCGGCCAATGGGGCACCACCGTGGCCGACCAGTCCGGCAACGAAGAGCGTGTGGTCTATGCGCCGCAGACCGAGAACCTGGGTGGTGCGGGCGGTTTCTCCGCCGGCGTGGCCAAAGCCTACGAGCTGGGTGCCGCATGGTTCTGGGTGATGGACGACGATGTGGCCGTGCTGCCGGACGCCATTGCCAAGCTGTCCAAGTGGACCGACAGGCACGAGGTGATTCAGGGATCCCGATTCGATTACGATGGCGGCCCGTTCTACTGGCAGTACGACTTCATTGTGCCGCTGGGCATTCCGAACCCGATTGCGCCCGCCGCATTTGGCCCGGCCGGGTATCGAGTGATGGACACGCTGTGCTTCGAAGGCGGCCTGTTCAACCGCCGTGTGGTCACGGAAATCGGTCTGCCGGACCCGCGCTTCTTCATCTACTGGGATGACACGATGTATGGCTACCGCGCCAGCAAGGTCACCAACCCGATTGTGGTGCCCGACGTGATCCTGCGCCGTACGCGCGAAATCGGCAATTGGGATATCGCCGGCGTGCGCCAGCTCAACTCCACATCCGACATGAACCGGTATCACATCATGCGCAACCGCGGATACATGGCCCGGTACTTCATGACCTATGGTGACTTCCGTCCGCTGGTGTTTGGACTGGGTACCGTGCTCACCGCGGCCAAGGAAGTCATTCGCCTGGTGATGGTGGATCGCGAGCACCTCAAGACCGGTTTGGTGCAGATTGCCAAGGGCTGGTGGGACTCGCGCAAGCTGATGCACGACCCCACCTGGAAGCCCATGCCGCCGCTTGAGTGACGGCCATGCCCCGGCCCGTCCGGCGCGTCCGCGTGATGGTCGCGTTAGACTTGGGCGAAATCGTGGATCGATGACATATCAGGAAAGGAAGTCAACGATGATTGAGACCGCACAGGCTTTTGGCGTCGACATCGGAGGATCCGGCATCAAGGCCGCGCCCGTCGACCTCACCAAGGGCGACTTCGCCGAACCGCGACTGAAGATTCTCACTCCCGAGGTCTCCACTCCTCAGGCCGTGGCCAAAATCGTCAAGCAACAGCTCGACCACTTCGAAGTGCCTGAATCCGCACCCGTTGGCATCGCCTTCCCCGCGCCGATCAAGCCCGGCCAGAAGCTCGACTTCATGGCCAACCTCGACCAGTCTTGGATTGGCGTGGACGTTACTGAGGTGTTCTCCGAAGCCTGCGGCCGCCCGGTCGTCGTGGTGAACGACGCCGACGCCGCCGGCCTGGCCGAAGTCCAGTTCGGTGCCGCCAAGGGCCAGGATGGTCTGGTCATCGCCACCACACTGGGCACCGGCATCGGCACCGCCTTGATCTACAACGGCGCGCTCATCCCGAACACCGAACTCGGACACATCATCCTGAGCGCCAAGCATCTGGACGCCGAGAAGTATGCCTCCTCCGCGATTCGCGAGAACGAGGAACTGGGCTACAAGAAGTGGGCCAAGCGTCTGACCAAGTACTACGGCCTTATGGAGAAGTACTTCAACCCGGACCTGTTCACCGTCGGCGGCGGCGTGAGCCGTCAGAGCGAAAAGTTCCTGCCGTACGTGGATATCAAGACCCCGATTGTGCCCGCCAAGCTGCGTAACCAGGCCGGCATCGTCGGTGCCGCCTACTATGCCAGCACCAAGCAGCAGTGAGCTGAGTTATTTCTGCTGGCGCAGGAGCCGTATTGACCATATGTAAGGCCGTCCAAGTATTTCGGGCGGCCTTTTTTAATGAGTAATTCGTTCATTAGGTCGATTATGTGTTCATTAGGTCACTCCCATTCCAAACCTGAATTGCAATGGGCTTGGAATGGCGGCGTTTCAAGCATCAACAATTGTGAGGCTCGACTAGCAGTGACCTAATGAGCGCGAAAATGACCTAATGAATGTAGCTAGGCCGTTATTCGATGTGGATTGAAGTCATAGTATGTCTGACGACTCCGCTGCCGTGCCGCACGATTGTCGTAGTGCTGGATGCTGGTGGATATGAGGCCTCGATATACCTGGCTCGGCAGGGGTGGTTTTATCGTGGGAGGGTATGAGCGTGCATTTCTCTTCTCGTGTGGATATTTCTGCGCCGAATCCCATTGCGGCGGCCGAGGCGACAGCCAAGGCAAACGGCATCGCACTCAGCAAACTCAACGATTCCAATCCGACCCGCCACGGGTTGGCACCCGAATTGGTGCCGAGCGTGTATACGGCCGACCCGCGTGGACCGCGTGCGGCACGAGAAGCATTGGCCGCATTCCTCAATACGGCAAACGTGGTAGACGCAAGCAGCCCTCAGTCGGCTTCGCCCGCCGCCGGCGAGGGCGGGAACGAGCGCCATGCCGTTTTCGCCAATGTGAATACCGCCATCGAGGGCGCCGACCCGGACGCCCTGTACCTGCTGAGCTCCACGTCCGAGGCGTATTCATGGCTGATTAAGTTACTTTGCAACGCCGGCGACGCGGTGCTGGCACCCAAACCAGGCTATCCGCTGATCGAGTCGATTGCAAGGCTTGAATGCGTCGACACGGTCGAATACCAGTTGCAATTCGACGGCTCCTGGTTCATCGACATCGCCGAACTCGAGCGGCTACTCAGCGAGCCCGGTGGCGAACGCATCAGAGCATTGGTGCTCATCAACCCGAACAATCCGACCGGTTCGTACGTAAAACCAACCGAGCGTGCACGTATCGTGACATTGTGCCGTGAACATGGCATCGCCCTTATCGCCGATGAAGTGTTCTTCGGTTACTCTCTCGAACCTTTCCCCGACAACGCACGGCTTGCGGGGGAGCGCGGCGTGCTCACCTTCGCCCTAGACGGATTCTCCAAGATGCTGGCCGCGCCGCACGCCAAAGTCGGATGGATTCAGGTGTCCGGACCCGACGAGGACGTTGCCGAGGCCCAGCGTCGACTGGACGTCATCGCCGATGATTATCTGCCGATGAGTGACATCATCGCCGAACGGATTCCCGCGTTATTGAACGCCGCGCCTGCACAGACCAGACGGGTGGGGGAGCGCGTGCGCGATAATCTTGCCAAGCTGCATACGCTGCTCAATGCCGATCCCAACGGGCTGGTCAGCGTGCTACGGGCCGAAGGCGGTTGGAACGTGCTGCTACGAGTGCCCTCAGTCATCGATGAGAACGAAATGGTGTTGCGGCTGATTGACGAGCACCAACTCACCGGACAGCCCGGCTACTTCTTCGACATGACCTCCAATGGATACCTGGCCGTTTCTCTGCTGCCCGAACCGGACGAATTCGAGCGTGGCATCCGCGCCGTGCTCAATACCGTCGCCGCTTTGCTGCGATAGGCCGGTGTTTGCCGGCACCGCACCTGCACTCCACGTACAATAGCGGCATGGGATTCTTGTTTAGACCGAAAGAACTGCCACGCCCGGCATCGCTGACGTTCACTTTGAATCAGGCCGGGCATACGTATGATGATGGGCACGTGGGACTTGCTCCCACGGACATCACCATCAGCGAGCGGCGGGTGGCCGTGATCGGACTGAACGGCGCAGGCAAATCCACATTGCTGGGTCTGCTGGACGGTTCGTTGAAGGCCAACGCCGGCACGGTGACCATTGCGGGCGGTGAGGAACGTCTTGACCCGGCTGTGAAGAAGGACGCGAAGCGCATCGATAATCTGGTCGGCAAAGTTCGCCGCGAGGAGATTCCGAACAGTTTCTACCAAGCGGCGAATATTTCCGAGGCTGTTTCCGAAGCGCTGAAAAAGCACAAGGTGCCCGAGTCAGAACGTCATGCGCGCATCGGCAATCTGTTTGCACATTTTGATCTGGCGCAGGTCTCCAAGGCCAAGGCCAGCGAACTGGATTCCGAGAAACGGCACCTGCTGGCCATTGCGGCCGCGCTGAGCTTTGAGCCGAGTGCGATTGTGGCGGATGAGCCGAGCAAGGGATTGGATGAGATTGGCACCGCGCATGTGGCCAAGGCGTTGTTCAGCTACAACAAGCAGGTGATTTTCGCCACGCATGACACGGATATGATCCGCCGGCCCGAATACGCCATCGACCGCGTACTGGTACTGGACGAGCACGCGGTCGTGTTTGACGGAGCGCCGGCTGAGGCTGTGGCGTTTTATGAGGATCTGATTCGCCGCCGATACGAGACTAGAGCATCGTGAACCATGCCTGAACCCGATGCCATAGCGTCGGATCGTTGACGATCATGGCGTCGTCGCGCGCCTGCACGAAGCAACCCAGCACGGCTATGCCCAGCGCCCACAATACGGCCAGCACCACGACCCAGCGCATCAGCCAACGCCACGGGGTGACCCGGGCGATGCCATCGTCCGAAACGGCGTCGTTGGCACCCGCCAATGAACGTCCCGGCTCGCGCCCGTTGACCAGCCACAGTAGCCCCGGTATGGACGCCAGTGAGATCAGCCAGCCGAAATCGGCGGAATACCGCCATCCCAGACCGCCGACACGGCTGTCGAACACGATCAGCACCGCCGCCACGGCCAAGCAAGACATCAGCCATGGCCGCATGCCGTGCGTCTCCAATCTGCGCAGCAGGGGCAGCGCCAAAGCCATCACGGTCAGTGGCGTGGCCGTGAAAATCGCGCCGACCATCACCTCGTAATAGCCCCATTGCGGCATCGGGGCGGGAGAGCCCGCCAGCCACGGGAAACGATCCATGAAGCGCAGCGGCAGGAACAGGTAATACCAGATGTTGGCGGGCATATCCGCGGACGGGGTGGTATACCGGGTCATATCGGATACGGAGAACTGATACGCATTACCGAAATTGAACGGGGAATCGAACCGAACCATGTTCCACGCCATCAGAGGCGTCACGACGAGAATGGCGGGGATGATTACCGCAAGCGGCGCGCGCAACGCCTGCAACGGCTTGATACGGCGTGTGCGCAGACCGTTGCCCAGCGCGCGAATCTGCGGCCAGAACAGGGGGAACGCAAGCAATGCGGCCAAGGTGAACGTCGGTCGGCATCCGAAATTCGCCGCAATGCACAAGGCGCCCAAGGCCAGTCGTGGCAGGGAGAGAGGTTTGGCATCGCCCGCCTGCCATCGGTCCGATGGTCTCAGCGGGCGGCGGGATGTGTCCGCGCCGAGCCATAGCCATAGTCCCAGCGACGTCAACGTCAGCGATGCGGCGAACGGTATCTGATAGAAGTTCGTGCGATACAGCAAATACCCCACTTGCGCGCTCACCAACGATGAGACCACTACTAACGACGCGGCCGCCACCGAAGTCTTCGGCATCAAGCGATGGATGACGCGCAGCACCAGCAAGGAGAAGAAGATGATGAACAGCAGCACGAGAATATACTCGGCGACGGATGTCGGCAGATTATGACCGGTCAGCAGACGATAGGGGACGAACAACAGCACTGCGGGCAACACGCCAAAATAGGAATACCAGTGACCGTCATAATACGCGTAATCCCAGTAGAGCGGACTGACTCCATTGGCGAGTAGCCGGGCACGTGTGGCTACGTCATAGGGGTGCTCGGTGGCGGCCAGTTGTTCGGGAACCGGCAAGTCGAGCCAGGGCCGGCCGGCGACCAGCGCATCGGCCACATGCCCATACTGGTCGAAATCATAGGTGTAATCGCCGGAAACGTGGAAGACGAGCGGAGACGCGTACCACAGTTCGCGGATGATGGATGCGCCGATAAGCAGGGTAGGAATCGCCATAAGCCCCACGAAAGCAAGTCGTTGCCGAGTGCTGGACGGGTCAAGCGTGATACGCCACAGGCGCGATCCCGGCCTCCAGGCGGCAATCATCAGCAACACCAAGGCCATGTCGAGCACGCGCATCCAATTGATGACGAACGGTACGTGCACGTTGGCGCGGGCGTCGGTGACCGGTACGATTGCGCCGCGCTCTTCCTGAATCCAAATACGCACGATGCCGGCACCCGGCGCCTTGACATAATGGCTGCGAATAGCGTCGGGATTCATCGACTGGGCCTTGCCGGTGATGCCATCGACATCCGCGCGCACATGAATGGTCGCCAGCGGTTTGAAGACTTCCTTATCGTCGTTCGCTTCGGATTCGGCCTCGGCCTGCTCGCGGGCCTTATCGATGACCTTGCCGCTCGCGGTATCGATGCGTAGGTAATCCGACGTGCCGTCCGCGGTCAGTTCAAGATAGGCCTTGGTCGGATCGGTGACGGTCAACATGCCATCATTGCGGCGCGTGAGACCCGAACCCAGTGTGTTATGCACGGCGTTCGTATCCGTGCTCGCTCCGAGCGTACGCCAGAACGGCAGGTTGAACACGATGCACTCCATGGCGGCGACGGCGGCCAGCAAGGCGATCAGCAGGCGCGCCAAACGCAGCCGGTGCCGGGTAGCCGGACGGCTGGTCAGATGCCGTTCATGTTTCGACGGCATTGGACGGTCTGCGCGAGTGTGGTCTATGGAATGCACGCATTTATTCTATAGGCTTTATTCGGGCTTGATGTCGGGCAAACAAGAGACAATGTGAATCATGCCAAAACGTACATCGGACCATGGGAAGCACAACCGCGCGCCACTGCTGGGCGGGCTGAAGGATTCGATGAACGCGCTCGCGGCCGATCTGGGACTGTCCAAGCCGAAGAAGCACGATACGAATCCGTTCGGCGATGCCTTGCAGGAGACCAGTGAGCGTAAAGGCGGCATTATCGACGAACTGACTCGCCATGCAGTGGTGCTGAGTCCTGTAATCAAGCGACGCACCTTCCCTGAATTGGAGAACGTGCCGGAAGGGCTGGTGCTTGGATGGGCGCAGCTGCCCTCCACCAGAGGCCGTGGCTTTTCGCTTGGCATTTTCCCCGACCGCGATCATTTTGCGCAGGTGGCGTTCGCCGATACGCATGGCCGCGTATTCGTGGGCGCCGACCCCAACATGGACGTGCAGGATATGCAGGCGCGATTCATGTTCGGCAAGGAAAAAGAAGTGACTTTGCCGGACGGTGAGCGGCTGGGCGAAAGCGACGAGCCGCGTTCGCGTTCCGGTTTCTCCCGTGCAGGCCGTGGCCTGGGAAATGCGCTGCATCATGGGCGTGGTTTGGGGCGCGGCCTTGGTCATGGTGCTGACGGTGTGAAGGCCATTACCGGTGGCGTGGTGGGACGTGACGACACCGGACGCATGACATGGCTCGCCTCATGGCTCAAGGCCGGCAACCGGTACACGCTTGAGCAGATGCGTGCCAATCTGCCGCCTGCGATGCGTCATGATCTGGAATACCGCGATGCCATTACCATCGCGTTCTTCGCCACGTATATGTTGCCGCAGATCAATGGTCTGCTCATCGGATTCGGTTCCGGCAATATCTTCCGCCGTCTCAACCGTGAGGCGCCGATCGGTGCGATTCGCCGTTCGGTGCGTGACACTTTGGCGGCACGTGCCCACGGCATGCGGGCCTCCGGTCTGGAGGATCATTTCGCCGATCTGATGCGCGAAGCCGGCGCTCTCGACACCACGCCGGGGCTGGAAGCGGTGCATGGCGCCGAACCGTTGCACCTGTACACCTCGACGTATTCGAGCGGCTATTTCTTTACGTGGGATAAGTCCTTGGCATTCGGGCAGGCGCTGAAATCCCTGAAGATCGAAGGCAACCTCAACCGATTCGCTGCGGTGAGCGCTTGGCTGGAGCGCAACGCTTCCTTGGGACGCAACCCTACGGAAGATACGGTGACCCGTGCCGAGGCCGCGCAAATCGACATGAAACTCATCGAAAACCCTGCGATTATGGCGCTTGACCCGTATGATGGCGAGCAGGAGCGTCGGGCCGTGCTGAGCCTGGTCGATATCGCCGCCCGCACGGCTGGACAGATTCGCAGTGAATTCCCCGATCCTCGAGATGTGCTGACCCAGCAGAACGTGCCGGATTCGGGTGTGACGAATGCTGCGGGCGCTGGAAGTACTGAGGGCGCTGTAGAGCGGGCTGATAGGAGCGACACCAACACTCAAGCCGCTCGGCCTTCGTATTCGCCGGCGAGGAGCGACGAATGGGTGTATCGTCAGACCCTCTCTTCACTGTTGCGCCGGTTACGGTTGCCGTATCGGTTTGATGTGGAGTTCCGGTCGTGCTTGGATTCGGGTGAAGTGGCCATTGGCTTCACCACCGCCGGCACCTCGATGATGCCCGATAGCCGGTATGACACCACTCGACGTACGTGGCGTGCGCTGAGCAGCGCCGAACGCGCGTCGATGAGCGCCGCCTACAACCTGCGTGTCGGCCTGATGATGGCCGCGCTAAGTTTCGGCACCAGCGAATCCGTACGCCAGGTGTCGTTGCACATCGATTCCATTGGTCTTGAAGAGGCGATTGCCGAACAGGATTCCGCCATCGAGGCGATGATGAGCGAGGCTTTAAGCGCTTTTGAACATCTGCGCAGTGGCGATTTGGGGCGTGTGGGTTCCAAAGCCGACCCCAAAGATGGTGATTTCCATGGCGACCCGACCCGCCCCATCACCCATGAGGAGACGTTCGGGCAGATGGCGTCCGGTGACGAACGCGGCACGACCGGGGGAACCGGCAACGGTACCGGACCGTCTGCGGATGCTACGGATCAGGCCGCGGCCGAATCCGCTGACGCCGATGGCGCCGCGTCCATCGATTCGCAGTTCGAAGATCTGATGAAGGGCGTCGATATCGACGAAATGGCGTTCGGCATGCCGGACGATACCGGCGCAGGCGACGACCTGGGCGGTATCGGCGGCGAGGTCGTCGGCACTGACGGTGCTGATGGGGCCGCCGGCGTGGACGATGATCCGATGAACGTGCTGCGCCGCAATCCCACCGTGCGTAATATGGTCACCGTCACCTTCACCCGTGATGCCTTCCTCAAGCGACTGGACACCGCTGGGCTCGACAATCCCGAGGAAACCTACCGCATGTTCGGTGCCGTGATGGACGTGGACGGCGAAGGTGGTCTGAAACCCATCAGCGCCGACTTCGACTTGGCGGACAGCCGGTTCTCTCCCACCGGATCCCAGGAGGAGCCCGAACTGGCCGACCGTCAATTCAGCCCGGCGACCGCTCACGTGCTGGGCGCACAGAATAGTGCCGGACTGGCTATCCAGCGAGTGGGCCTACTGCAGCATGGCGTCAACGAATTCCACGATATCGCCAGGAACACGTCGCTCGGCTCCGTGGAAAAGGCCCAGCGAGCCATGCAGGTCATCGAATCGATATGCGATCCCGAACTGACCGGCTTGGCCTCACAGGTCACCAGTGCGTTGATCGATGGCAAGGACACACCGGACTTCACGTTCACGCTTGCTGACGATCTTGACAAGGAGCGTCTGCGCGCCCGAGACATGCTGTTCTCGGGCCAAGCCGATCAGGCCATCGAAGCGGCCGAAGCGGCCGTGTCCCATCTGGATCAGGTGTATGCGGCAGGCCATGGCGTACCTCGATACTTCAACTCCTATGCCGAGCGCGTGGTCTACAACCGACTGTTCGCCACATTGGACGAGCGTACGGTGCTCATTCCGGACAATCTGTTCTACGCACACATGGAGCTGGCTGACGTGTTGAGCCAGATCAAGGGTGCCGAGGCGGCCATCCCGCACCTCAACCGTATGGTGGCGTACGCGCCCGCCTATCCGCTCTCACATCTGAAGCTCGCCATCCAACTGGCCCGCAATGAGGATTGGGATTCGGCACGTGCCGCCTGCCTGAATGCTCTGCGCGTGGCCTTGGACCGCGACGATGCCGCGTTCGCCTACTACCGGTTCGCGTACGCCGAATGGATGCTTGACCGGTTCGACACAGCCGCCGCAGCCTACATTATGAGCGATCACATCGCTCCCGGGGCCATTGGTTCGCTGGAAAGCGAACTGCAGGAACTGGTTTCCCGTGCGGACTCGCAGTGCATGCCGGTGCCTGAATCGGTGGAGACGGCCGCCCATGTGCTTGCCACGCATGATCTGCCGGTCTGGCCGCATATCGAAGTGGCTGACATCGTGCGTGACGCCGCCCGCGTGTGCGTGGATGAAGGCATGTTCGTGCCGGCCCGCACGCTCTCGGTGGCCGTGGCCCGCATGAATGACGGTGAAGGCGACAACATCGACATCATCCAAGCCCAGTTCCTGCGCTCGCTATCCGCGTAGCCGCCTGAGGGGAGTTGACGGTGTAGCCGGCCGAGGGGAGCCGAGCCCGCTAGGATAGACAACCATGAGCACGAATGAACAACTGGCATGGGATTTCGACGATGGGGATGTGGCCGAGGTCCGGCCTGATACCGGTATTGCACGTTTTGCCCCTGGCTCCGAACAATGGATAGCCGCACTGCAGCCCACTGACGACGACGCGATACGCCTCGACCGTTTCGACGTGAACACGATGACCGCTGAGGCCGCCGCCCGCCTGTGGGCTCGCGTGGCCGCATGGGTGGAATCCGATCAGATCGCCTACTACATCGACGACTCACCCGTCAGCTCCGACGCCGCCTACGACGCGCGCATGCGTTGCCTCGAACGACTCGAAGCGGCGTTCCCCTCATTGGACAATCCACAGTCGCCCACCCATCGCGTCGGCGGCTCCTTCTCCAACGACTTCGCCTCCGTGCGCCACCCCAGCCGCATGATGAGCCTTGATGACGTCTTCTCCATCGAAGAGCTCAAGGATTGGTACGATTCGGTGATTCGCGACCTCGATTGGCCCGAATCCAAGCCCCTGCCCATGAGCTGCGAGGTCAAAATCGACGGCCTCGCCCTGAACCTCATCTATCGCAACGGCGTGCTTGAACAGGGCCTGACGCGCGGCGACGGCGTTACCGGCGAAGACATCACCCTGAATGTGCGAACCATCGGCTCCATTCCCGCCAACCTCGGCGGCCCCAAGGAAGACGTTCCGGACTTCGTGGAAATCCGAGGCGAAGTGTTCATGCGCTGGGATGACTTCCACACCCTGAACAACGAGCAGGAGGACGCCGGACGAGCGCCCTTCGCCAACCCGCGCAACGCCGCCGCCGGCTCGCTGCGTCAAAAAGACCCTCGCATCACCGCCACCCGTCGCCTGAGCTTCTATGCGCATGGTCTGGGGCAGCTCACCTGGGGGGCGGACCATCCGCGCGGCACCCATGATGTGGTCGCCGACCAGTCGCAAGCCTACGATCTATACACCAGGTGGGGCGTGCCGGTCTCCCCGCATAATCGTGCGGTGACCTCATTCCAGGAGATCTTGGACATGATCGAGTACTACGGCGAGCATCGCGGCGACATCGAGCACGCGCTCGACGGCATTGTCGTCAAGGTCGATGACCTGGGCCTGCAGCGCACCCTCGGTGCCACCTCGCGCGCGCCGCGCTGGGCCATCGCCTACAAATACCCGCCCGAAGAGGTCAACACCGAACTGCTCAACATCACCGTGCAGGTGGGGCGTACCGGCCGTGTGACGCCGGTCGCCGTGCTCAAACCTGTCTACGTGGCCGGCTCCACCGTGGCTCGTACCACGCTGCACAACGGATTTGAAGTCAAACGCAAGGGCATTCTGATCGGTGACACCGTGGTGGTGCGCAAGGCCGGCGATGTGATTCCCGAACTGGTCGGACCGGTGCTTGAACGACGCAAAGGGCGTGAGGACCAGCTGCGCGAATTCGTCATGCCCGAGTTCTGCCCTTCATGCGGCTCGAAACTGTCACCCGCCAAGGAGGGTGACAAGGATATTCGCTGCCCGAATGTGGAAAGCTGCCCGGCCCAGTTGACCGAGCGCGTGATTTCGCTGGCCTCACGCAAGGCGTTCGACATCGAGCACTTGGGCGAACAATCGGCCATCGCTCTGACCAACCCGGAGGAGAACCGGCCTGATTCGGTGGCGACCTACGCGCCGAACATCACCGAGGTGCTGGTCGCCCCCGGCGAAGAGCCTGACCCGTATGAGCCGGTGGAAGGGCTGGAATTGCCGGCCGCGCAGAAGCCGGTGTTGTCCAACGAATCCGGGTTGTTCGACCTGACCGCCGCCGATCTGCGCGACGTGCGCGTGTGGCGTGAGGCCGCAATCGTCGAGGTGCATGAGACGGTCGGTGCGAACGGTAAGAAGAAAAAGGTGCGTAAGCGTGTCGGCGGCTCTGGCCTGTGGCATCAGGTGCCCGCCTTCTGGACCGCGCCCACGCCGGCCAAAAAGCTCACGGCCAAGCAGCTGGCCGAACGCGCGCAAAGGGAGGCCGCAATCGAATCTGCCGAAACACAGGGAGGTGCCGCCGGCGAGACGACCGGCGCACCTACCGGGGCTGAGGCTCCACTTGGTACCATGCCGGGCTTTGCCGCAGCCTCCTATCCCGAGTATGACGTGCCGGCCGATGCGGTTATCGTGCGCGTGGATCACAAGACCACGCGCACTGGCGTCACGGATGTACCGGTGATCGTTCGGCCCGGCGAAAACACGCGCAAGATGTTCGACGAAATGGACAAGGCCCGTCACGCCGACCTGTGGCGTGTGCTGGTCGCATTGTCGATTCGCCGGCTCGGTCCGCCTACCGCACGCCTGATTGCCTCGGCGATGGGCTCGCTGGCAGCCATCGAAAACGCCACGATTGAAGATCTGACGGCCATCGACGGGGTGGGCCCGGAAATCGCCGAATCGGTGGTGAACTGGTTCGCCGCCGCCCGCGAGCCCGGCGACTGGCGCGGCGCGACTTTGCGTGCTTGGCAGGCCGCCGGCGTGGGCGTCGACGAGGCCGAGACCAGTTCGTTGCCGCAGACGCTGGCCGGCAAAACCGTGGTGGTCACCGGTTCGTTGGAGGGCTATTCGCGCGACTCCGCCAAAGAGGCGATTATCGAGCGCGGCGGCAAGGCGGCCGGTTCGGTGAGCAAGAAGACCGATTACGTGGTGATTGGCGCAAACGCCGGCTCCAAGGCCACCAAGGCTGAGGAACTCGGCATCCCCATGCTGGGCGAAGCCCAATTCGCCCAGCTCCTAGAAACCGGTAGCATCGACTGACTTGGCTCCCCTCTCTGAGGGGAGCTGTCGCCTTGTGCGGCTGAGGGAAGTAGTCGTCCGCAAAACGGATGCGGGAATGGGAGAGGTACATCCGCAGCGCGTGCGCAGTGTGACTTACTCCACTCCCTCTGGCATGCCGCCGCATCACACGCTAGGGTAGAACAGGCCCTAAAGGAGGATACGGATTTATGAGCGACGCACGTCAGATCGAAGCCGACATCTACGAACGCCTGAGCAAGGTCATCGACCCCGAGCTCGGTCGTTCGGTCACCGACCTCGGCATGATTGCCGCTATCGAAGCCGCGCCCGCATCGTCGGACGCCGGCACTTACGACGTCACCGTGCACGTTGAGCTGACGGTTCCCGGATGCCCACTGAGCGAGACCATCACCAACCAGATCAATGGCGCGGTCAGCTCCTATCCGGGCGCACAGCTGCTGCCTCATATCGAAGTCGGTTCGATGAGCCGTGACAAGCTGGCCGATCTGGTCGCCGACCTCAAGGCCGAACGCAAGCGGAACCCCTTCAGCAAACCGGGTGTCAAGACCCGCATCTTCGCCATCGCCTCCGGTAAGGGCGGCGTCGGCAAGTCCTCAGTTACCGCGAACCTGGCCGCCACGTTTGCGGCCCTCGGCTTCGACACGGCCGTCATCGACGCGGACATTTACGGCTTCTCACTGCCGCGCCTGTTCGGCGTGCATACACAGCCCACCAATCTGAATGGCATGCTCATGCCGGTCACCGCGTGGGACGTGAAACTGATCTCCATCGGCATGTTCGCCGGTGCTGACCGGGCGATTCTGTGGCGTGGGCCGCGACTGCAGCGCTCCTTGGAACAGTTCCTGTCTGACGTATGGTGGGGCGAGCCGGACGTCCTCTTGCTCGACTTGGCTCCCGGCACCGGCGACATGGCGATTTCCGTGGCCCAGGCGCTGCCCAACGCCGAACTCGTGGTGGTCACCACCCCGCAGCCCTCCGCCTCTGACATCGCCGTGCGCTCCGGACTCGTGGCCCTGCAGGTGCCGATGAAGGTGCGTGGTGTGGTGGAGAACATGAGCTACTACGAGCACAAGGGCGAGAAGCTGGAGATTTTCGGTGCCGGCGGCGGTCAGCGCGTGTCTGAACAGTTAAGCGCGGCGCTTGGCTATGACGTGCCGCTGATGGCCCAACTGCCGCTGGATCCCGAAGTGCGCGAGATCGGCGAGGCGGGTCGTCCCGCGGTGCTGGATGTCGATGGCGCCTTGCGCGCGGATGGCGTCGGTCAGGTCTTTCGGGGACTGGCCGAGCGTCTGCTGGAGCGGTGCTAAGGGGTGATGGTCCAGGAGCGGTGCCAATCGGCCAATAGAGAACGGTTCTCTTCGCGCCTATTCGCCGGTGTCGTACAATATCCCCTGGCGTGCTAACGAAAACCACATGAAAGGAGTAGCTGTGCCCACTTCCGAACATAAGGCCGACGACGCAACGCGGCGTCTTACTCTGATTCCCGCCCCGGTGACATTGGAGTACACCCATGGCACGGCTTTGATCGGTCCTCTGGTGACGATCGAGGATGCCGATCAGTCTTGGGAGACGTTGCCGATCGAGCAGCTGTCCGACGAACTTCGGCGCCGCTACGGCGTCACCGTCCTGAGGCGTCGCACACACGGCACCGTCATATCCCTGGGCCTGGATTCACGGTTGGCCCATGACGAATACACGCTGGATGTGTCCGAATCGGAGGGTATCCGTGTGCGTGGCGGCAGCGAAAGCGGGCTGCGATACGGTCTGCAGACGCTGCGGCAGATCATCGGGCAGACCTCGCGTGCCATCCCCTGCCTGCATATCCAGGACAAGCCCGCATTCCCGGTGCGTGCCTACAGTCTCGACGTGACACGCGGACGAGTGCCGACGATGGAGTTCCTCACCTGGTTCGTCGACCAGCTGGCCTTATATAAATACAATCAGTTCCAGCTGTATGTCGAGCATGCCTTCGCGTTCGTCGAGCTCAGCGAGGCGTGGCGCGGCACCGATCCGCTCACGGCCGACGACATCACGTACCTGGACGAGTACTGCGCGCGTCGCGGCATCGAATTGGTGCCGTCGTTGGCCACGTTCGGACACATGTACATGAATCTGCGCACCCGTGAGCATCGCGGGCTGGGTGAGTTCCCCGAAGACGCCGACCGCCCGTTCAGCTTCATCGAACGCATGGAACATCACACGCTGAACGCCGCCGATCCCAAGGCCCATGATTTCGCCTCGCGCCTGATCGAGGAATACGCGCCGCTGTTCCGTTCGAAGTCCTTCAATATCGGCGGCGATGAGACGTTCGACTTGGGACGTGGCAGGTCCGCGCAGGACGCGCCGGAAGCCGGCCGCGATGAACTGTATGCCGGTTTCGTCAGGGATTTGTGCGAAACGCTTGCCCGTCATGGTCGGCAGCCGATGTTGTGGGCGGACATCGCGCTCGAAAGCCCGCGCACGATGGATCTGCTGCCCGGCGACATCACGATGCTCAACTGGATGTACGAGCCGCAGATCGACGAGAGCAAGATCCAGACCATCGCCGCGCAGGGCCGTCGCCAGTTCGTATGCCCCGCGGTGCGGGCTTGGAGCCGGTTCTTCCCCGATTATGCGGGTGCCTGGCTGAACACGTATCACATGGCATTGGCGGGTGTCAAGTATGGCGCGGAAGGCATGGTGGTCACCGATTGGGGCGATTACGGCCACGTCAACGATCCGCGTCTGAGCGTGCCGGGCCTGTGTTATGGCGCTCAGAACGCGTGGAATCCGATCGAGATCGATGCGCATGAGATGAACCGTCGAATCTCCGCTCTGGTGTATGGCGACGAGTCCGGTCGCATCATGGATTGCCTCGCCCGCATCGACTCCGATGGGGTGTCGTTCCCCTGGGACCTTGCCGTGCAGGTGCTGGAGCTGGAATACGGTTCCGGCACCGGCGCGCTGAACATGGATGTGGCGGCGTGCATGGAACGTTCGAGCGGCGGAAGGCTCACGCTGGACCGCACGTTGGGATGCGATGACGCGCGCCGGCGGATGCTCCAGTGGAACCGCGAGCGTATCGAACGGCGTCGGGATTGCGATCAGGTGCTGCTTGACTGCGGCGACGCGTTCGCCGGTCTGGACAGGGGAGGCCTGACCTCGGAGTTCCTGTCGGTGATGCTGGACGGGCAGCGACTGTTCAACGAACTTGGCGAGGAACTGCTGGCGTTGGCCGACGGCAAGGACGTCGGCAGCGGGGCGAATCGTCTCGCCGCCGATCTGGAGTTGTGGTTCGAGCGGTATCGCGCACAGTGGCTGTCGGTCGGACGGCATGCCGAGCTCGCACGTATCGCCCACGTGGTGTGGTCTCTCGCGGACATTCTGCGTAGGGGCGCTCTGTAAGGAGCATGACCGAAGGCGGGGTCCATGCCCCGCCTTCGCTATCGCGCGTACTGGTCCTCGGTGGTGAAGCAGGTGCGATAGACCATGGCCATGATCAGACCGTCGGCCAGCAAGGTCAGCGCGGCGATGGCGCCGAAGACCACGAACTGGTATTTGGCGGCGTTCAGCGGATCTCCGCCGGCTATCACCTGGCCCGCCATCATGCCCGGGATGGTCACGATGCCGCTGGAGGCCAGCGAAGCGGTGGTGGGCAGCAGTCCCAGCCGAATCGACGAGATGACGGATGGGCGGGCGGACTCCCATGCCGTCGCCCCCAAGGCCAGCATCATATCCACCTCGTCGCGGCGTTCCTCCATGCTTTCATAGAATCGGCTCAGCCCGACAGCAAGCGCGGAAACGGTGTTGCCCAGCAGCATGCCGGTCAGGGGCACCACCAGCTGGGGCGCATACCATGGGTGTGGGCGCACGATGAGTTCGGTGACCAACGCCAGCATGAGCAGCATCGTGATGACCAGGCTCAGGAAGATCGGTCCGGCAAGACCTTTGGGGATGCCGTTCGCGCGGGATATCACGATCTGCACCGCCGCGACCAGCATGACCGTCATCAGGGCGAACACCATCCACACGCTGTTCGAACGAATCACATAGCTGATGATGAATCCCATGGCGCACAGCTGCACGAGGGCGCGGCATGCTGACCACATCAGGGTTCTGCCGATGCCCATATGCATGAGTTCGCTGATGATGGCCGCCACGGCCACCATGCCCAGCGCGATGAGCAGACCCCAGATATCGATGTTGTAGGAATTGCCCAGATCGCCGCTCATGACTGCGTCTCCTCATTCTCATCGGCGCCGGCAGGCACCGCGTTCGCGTCCTGCGCCGCCGAATCCGTCATCTCGCGTTCGGTCAGCCGCCCCTTGTCCAGCATCAGCGTGCGGGTGGCCCGTCCGTCCGGCGGACGGTGGCGGATGCGGATGATCGCCATGCCGCGTGTGGCGGCATCCGCCATGATCGTAGCCACCTTGGCCGCGTTGTCGTCGTCGAGACCGGCATCTACCTCGTCGGCCAGCAGCACCTTCGGATCGGTGAGCAGTGTGCGGGCCAGGGCCACGCGGGCCGCCTGGCCGCCGGACAGGTCGTGCGGGGCGCGCTCCAGATCGATGTCCTCGCAGCCCATCGCGTCCAACGTCGTGCGGATGCGCTCGTCGGGCAGCAGCTGCTCGGCCTTGCCGCCCTTGCCGCGAATCGCGAGCGTCCAGGGCAGGCGGATCGCCTCGGCCACGTTCTTGCCCGTCAGAATCGGCTTCTGCGGCAGGTAGGCGACATCCCGCCGCCACTGCTGCGGCGTGAACTCGCCGCTGCGCTTGCCTTCAAGGGCGAACGTGCCGTGCGCATGCGGGTTGAGTCGGGCGCATGCGGTCAGCAGACTCGATTTGCCGGAGCCGGACGGTCCCACCAGATCGACGATCTCGCCGCGTTCCATGCTGAAGGACAGGTTGTCGAACACCGTGCGTTCGTTGTCCGCCGGCGATTGCGCGGGAACGACGCAGGACACGGATATGGCTTCGAAGAAGGATCGCATATTCATCCAGTCTAGTCGGGGTCACGTGGGAAACCCCAGCGTTCACTTCCTGTATACCCGGTGTGGCATAATAGCCAAGGCAATTTTTGGGCTTTGCCTAAGCTAGTTTGAATTTGAAATAGGTGAATAACGTGGCACAGACTACTAACGACATCAAGAACGGATCCGTCCTGAACCTGGACGGCCAGCTGTGGACCGTCATGAAGTTCCAGCACGTCAAGCCGGGCAAGGGCCCCGCCTTCGTACGCACCACCATCAAGAACGTGCTCTCCGGCAAGATCGTCGACAAGACCTTCAACGCAGGCATGAAGATGGAATTCGAGACCGTCGACAACCGCACCCTCCAGTACTCCTACGAGGACGGCGACAACTTCGTGTTCATGGACATGACCACCTACGATCAGATCATGGTTCCGAAGACCCTTCTGGGCGACAAGGCCAAGTTCCTGCTCGAAGGCACCGACTGCCTGGTCTCCTTCCACGACGGCACCCCGCTGAGCGTTGACCTGCCGGGCTCCGTGGTCCTGACCATCACCCACACCGAGCCGGGCCTGCAGGGCAACCGCTCCAACGCCGGCACCAAGCCGGCCACCGTTGAGACCGGAGCCGAGATTCAGGTCCCGCTGTTCATCAATGAGGGCGACCGCGTCAAGATCAACACCGAGGATGGTTCCTACACCGGCCGCGAGAACAACTGATCTTCGCATCCTCAACAGACGACCGACCGTAGAAAGGACTAGGACAGCAGCAGTATGGCACGTTCCACCGCGCGCAAAAGGGCTCTGAACACCCTGTACGAAGCCGACGAAAAAAGTCAGGATATTCTCTCCCTGCTTGACGAACGCATCGCACATCCCGGTGCCCAGACCCCGCTTCCCGACTATGCCATTGAAATCGTCAAGGGCGTGGCCGAGCACCGTCGTCAGATCGACATGACCCTGGACGAACACTCCACGGGTTGGAAGGTCCGCCGTATGGGCGTGGTCGATCGCAACATTCTGCGTATCGCCGCTTGGGAGATTCTGTTCAACGATGATGTGCCGGACAAGGTCGCTATCGACGAGGCTCTGGCATTGGCCAAGACCCTGTGCGATGACGATTCGCCCGCTTTCATCCATGGCCTGCTGTCTGCGGTGTGCACCGCCAAGAACGCAGCACCGGCACCGGAGTCCGTGACGGAAGAGGCCGATGAGGAATCGTCCGATTCCGATGCCGCCGCATCCGATCCGACCGATGAGGGCGATGTTTCCGATTCGTCCGGTGCATCCGACGAGCCCGCTGCCCCGTCCGCTGAGATTCAGCCGACGGTCGATTAGTCATTTGTTGTTCAGCCTCCCCATTCGGGAGGCTTTTTCATGGGCGGACACTTGTGTCGCCGTACATTCTCAAGTCGGTACCTTGCCGACAGCCCCGCCAGCGGGGTGAGACTTTGCGCCCAACGGCGTGTGAGTCTGCGCTGGCCGTTAACCTTGGTACGAATACCCGAAAAACATAAGGGGGTTTTGGTGAGCCAGAACGAGTCCGGGACCATCGCAATTCCGATGTATGACAAGGACGATGCAGTCCTCGTTTTGGAAGATGGACAGGTATATGTGGGGGAGCCGTATGGCGCCCTCGGTGAGACGACCGGTGAGATCGTCTTCGCCACCGGTATGACCGGATACCAGGAGACGCTCACCGATCCGAGCTACGATCGCCAGATCGTTGTGCAGACGTTCCCGCACATCGGCGATACCGGCGTCAACAGCGAAGACCCTGAGTCCTCCCGCATCTGGGTTGCCGGATACATCGTGCGTGATCCCTCTCCGAACGTGAGCAACTGGCGTGCCGAAGGCAGCCTTGATGACGACCTCACCAAGAACGGCATCGTCGGCCTGAGCCACATCGACACCCGCAAGCTGGTGCGTCACCTGCGTTCCGCAGGCGTGATGCGCGCCGGTATCTTCTCCGGCGACGCCCTGACCGACCAGGCCACCGGCGCGCTCAAGACCATCGAGCAGCTGCTCGAAGACGTCAGGAACACCCCGCAGATGCAGGGCCTGAGCCTGTACGACGAGGTGTCCACCAAGGAGACCTACACCATCGAGCCATGCGGCGAGTACGAAGGCAAGGAGCCGCTGTACACCGTGGCCGCCGTGGACCTCGGCATCAAGGGCATGACCCCGCACCGCATGGCCGAACGCGGCTGCCGCGTGCACGTGGTGCCCTCCACCATCACCTTCGCCGAAATCGAGAGCCTGAACCCGGACGGCGTCTTCTTCTCCAACGGCCCGGGCGACCCGGAACAGGCCGGCCCCGAAATCGAGCTGCTGCGCCAGGTGCTCGACGCCGGCTACCCGTTCTTCGGCATCTGCTTCGGCAACCAGCTGCTTGGCCGCGCGCTCGGCTTCGGCACCTACAAGCTCAAGTTCGGTCACCGTGGCATCAACCAGCCGGTCAAGGATCTGACCACCGGCAAGGTCGAGGTCACCGCCCACAACCACGGCTTCGCGGTCGACGCTCCGATCGGCAAGCAGGTCGACGCGCCGTTTGAAAACGGCAAGTACGGCAAGGTGTTCGTCTCCCACATCGATCTGAACGACGACGTGGTCGAAGGCCTGCAGTGCGTGGACATCCCCGCATTCTCCGTGCAGTACCACCCGGAGGCCGCAGCAGGCCCGCACGATGCGGCCTACCTGTTCGACCGTTTCTGCGAACTTATGAAGAACAACTCCAAGGAAGGTAAGTGATATGCCGAAGCGCACCGACATCAAATCCGTGATGGTCATCGGCTCCGGCCCGATCGTGATCGGTCAGGCTGCGGAGTTCGATTACTCGGGCACCCAGGCATGCCGCGTCCTTCGTGAGGAAGGCATCCGCGTCATCCTCGTCAACTCCAACCCGGCCACCATCATGACCGACCCGGAGATGGCCGACGCCACCTACATCGAGCCGATCGCCACTCCGATCCTCGAGCAGATCATCGCCAAGGAACGCCCCGACGCGCTTCTGCCCACCCTGGGCGGCCAGACCGCACTCAACGCCGCCATGGCGCTGGGCGAGGCCGGCGTCCTGAAGAAGTACAACGTCGAACTGATCGGTGCCTCCCTGGAAGCCATCGACCGTGGCGAGGACCGTGAACTGTTCAAGAAGGTCGTTGACGAGGCCGGCGCCGAATCCGCCCGCTCCGACATCGCCCACAGCATCGAGGAAGTCGACAAGATCGCCGAGAAGTTCGGATACCCGCTGGTCGTGCGTCCGAGCTTCACCATGGGCGGCCTGGGATCCGGCATCGCCCACAATGAGGAGGAGCTGCACCGCATCGCCGGCGCCGGCATCCATTACTCGCCCACCGACGAGGTCCTGATCGAGGAGGGCATCGAAGGCTGGAAGGAATTCGAGCTCGAGCTTATGCGCGACCGCAACGACAACGTCGTGGTCGTCTGCCCGATCGAGAACGTCGACCCGGTCGGCGTGCACACCGGCGATTCCATCACCGTGGCCCCCTGCTTCACCCTGACCGACCGTGAGTACCAGAAGCTGCGCGACATCGGCATCGCCATCATCCGTGGCGTGGGCGTCGACACCGGCGGCTGCAACATCCAGTTCGCCGTCCATCCGAAGACCGGCCGCATCATCGTCATCGAGATGAACCCGCGCGTCTCCCGTTCCTCCGCACTGGCCTCCAAGGCCACCGGCTTCCCGATCGCCAAGATCGCCACCAAGCTGGCGCTCGGCTACACGCTCGACGAGATTCGCAACGACATCACCCAGTCCACGCCGGCCTCATTCGAGCCGACCATCGACTATGTGGTCACCAAGGTGCCGCGCTTCGCCTTCGAGAAGTTCCCTGGCGCCGACCCCACCCTGACCACCTCCATGAAGTCCGTGGGCGAAGCCATGGCCCTGGCCGGCAACTTCCAGGAGTCCCTCGGCAAGGCCATGCGTTCCATCGACAAGCGCCACATGGGCTTCAACTGGGATGGCGAGAAGCCGTCCGCCGAGGAAGTGGCCGAACTGCTTGAGGCCATCCACACCCCGACCGAACACCGTTACCTGCAGCTCATGCGCGCCATCTGGGGCGGTGCCACGCTGGAGCAGGTGTTCGCGGCCACCAAGATCGACCCGTGGTTCCTGAAGCAGATCTTCCTCATCAACGAGACCGCCATGACGGTGCGCGAGGCCGAGACCCTGACCCCGAAGCTGCTCAAGAAGGCCAAGCTCGCCGGTCTGTCCGACGTGCAGGTGGCCCACCTGCGTGGCTTGGGCGATGAAGGCGAGAACACCATCCGCGAGCTGCGCTGGACCTACGGTCTGCGCCCGGTCTACAAGACCGTCGACACCTGCGCCGCCGAGTTCGACGCCGCCACGCCGTACTACTACAGCTGCTACGCCGACGAAACCGAGCTGCGCCCGCGCGAGCGCGAGGCCGTGATCATCCTCGGCTCCGGCCCGAACCGCATCGGCCAGGGCATCGAGTTCGACTACACGTGCGTGCACGCCGTGCAGGAGCTTGGCAAGGACTATGACACCATCATGGTCAACTGCAACCCGGAGACCGTGTCCACTGATTACGACATGTCCGACCGCCTCTACTTCGAGCCGCTCACCTTCGAAGACGTGCTCGAGATCTACGAGGCCGAGAAGAAGATGGGCCCGGTCAAGGGCGTCATCGTCCAGCTCGGCGGCCAGACCCCGCTGTCCTTGGCCGCGCGTCTGAAGGCCGCCGGCGTGCCGATTCTCGGCACCACCCCGGAATCCATCGATCTGGCCGAGAATCGTGAGCTGTTCGGCGAGGTGCTCAAGAAGGCGGAGATGAACGCCCCGCGTTACGGCACCGCCCTGAGCCTCGAAGAGGCCATGGACGCTGCCCACCGCATCGGATACCCGGTGCTCGTGCGCCCGAGCTACGTGCTTGGCGGCCGCGGCATGGAAATCGTCTACGACGACAAGCAGCTCACCAAGTACGTGGACCGCGCGCTTGCCGAAGCCAAGGCCGATACCGTGGTCTCCGGCCGCCTGCCCTCCCCGCTGCTCATCGACAAGTTCCTGCAGGACGCCATCGAGATCGACGTCGACGCCCTGTTCGACGGCGAGGAACTGTACATCGGCGGCATTATGGAGCACGTCGAGGAGGCCGGCGTCCACTCCGGTGACGCCGCCTGCACCCTGCCCCCGTCCACCCTGTCCGACGACCAGATCCGCCGCCTGCGCGAAGGCACCTACGCCATCGCCAAGGGTTGCCACGTGCAGGGTCTGATCAACGTGCAGTACGCCTTCATGGCCAACACGCTGTATGTGATCGAGGCCAACCCGCGTGCCTCCCGTACCGTGCCGTTCGCCTCCAAGGCCACCGGCGTGGCGCTGGCCAAGGCCGCCGCCCGCATCATGGCCGGCGAGACCATCGCCGACCAGCGCGCCAACGGTCTGCTGCTGCCCAAGGGCGATGGCGGCGACATCCACCCCGGCCAGCAGGTCGCGGTCAAGGAATCCGTGCTGCCGTTCAAGCGCTTCCGCACCCCGGTGGGCAAGACCGTCGACATCCTGCTCGGACCTGAGATGCGTTCCACCGGCGAGGTCATGGGCTTCGACCGTGACTTCCCGCACGCCTTCGCCAAGAGCCAGCTCGCCGCCTACGACGGTGGCCTGCCGACCCATGGCAACGTGTTCATCTCCGTGAACGACACCGACAAGCGTCAGCTGCCGTTGATTGCCGTGCGTCTCGAGGAACTCGGCTTCAAGATCTGGGCCACCGAGGGCACCGCCTCCGTGCTCAGCCGGTACGGCATCGAGTCGAACATCGTGGATAAGATCAGCACCCGCGTGGACACCGATCCGGAGGCGCCGGTCGAAGTGCATCACGCCGCCGGATCCGTGGGCAAGAACGTGGTCGATCTCATCGAGGAGGGCAAGATCGACATGATCCTCAACACGCCGAACTCGCGCGGCTCCCGGTCCGACGGGTATTCCATCCGCGCCGCCGCCATTGCCGCCGATCTGCCGCAGTTCACCACCATCACCGAGTTCCAGGCCGCACTGCTCGCTATCGAGGCCGTGAAGCATAATGATTATCAGATCATGAGCATTCAGGAGCATTCGAAGCAGTTGTTCGAATTGGAGCGACGGGAGTTCTGATGACTACACCCAGCAGTGAGGAATTGCAGGCACAACGTTCGGATTTCGGTCTGCGATTAAGCAATTCAATGGCCAAATACGGGCCGCTGTGTGTGGGCATTGACCCGCATCGCAAGCTCCTCACCGACTGGGGATACAACGTCGACGCCGAAGGCGCCGAACTCTTCTCCATGCGTATGCTGCAGGCTGCCAACGGGCGCGCCGCGGCAGTCAAATTCCAGACGCCGATGTTCGAGCGTTACGGGGCCAAGGGCTTCGAAGCGCTCGAACGCGTGCTGTACGCGGCACGCCAGATGGGCGTCATCACCATCGTGGATTGCCTTCATGGAGGCCTGTCCACCACGATTTCCGCCATCGCGGACGCCTACTTCAAGCCCGGCGCCCCGATGCTGGCCGACGCCATCACCCTGCTGCCGTACTATGGCGCGCGCTCGTTGAACGGCCTGATTACCGAAGCGTTGGAAAACGGACGCGGTGTGTTCATCGCCTCCCTGACTTCCAATCCGGAAGGCATGAGTCTGCAGACCGCGCTGCGCCAGAGCGGCGACTACAAGGGGCGCACTGTGGCCTACGGCATCGCCTCCACCGCACAGAAGCACAACGTGGATATCGAAGGCATGGGCTCGGTGGGCCTTATCATCGGCGCCACCATCGGCCAATGGACGCAGGATTCCGGCGTGGACCCCTCCAAGTTCACCGGCCCGATTCTTTCCCCTGGCTACGGCTGGCAGGGCGCCGAGGCCAAGGACCTGAAAACCGTGTTCCGCGGTACGCGCGGCAACGTGTTGGTCACCGTGTCCCGCTTCATCGCCTCGCACGGGCCGGATATCGCCGCATTGAGCCAGGCCACCGAGTCGATTGCGCTCGACGTGCGCCAAGCCCTGATGGAGGCCACCGCCGAAGGCGCGGAGAATCAGTGATCAGAACGGAATCAGATGTCGCGGCATGCGTACGTGTGTATCTCATCGCGTACGTCGCATCACGATTCATATTCTTCCCTGTTCGTCGGGGCTGTAACAGTTACCGGTCATCTCGCCGGTGAGCCGTTACCACATTGGATTCATAATCGCTGCACACCACATCATCTCCGGAGGAACCCATGACTGAAAACACCCATGCCGGCCGTCTAATCGTCCTGACTGGCCCCACCGCAGTAGGTAAAGGCACTGTGGAGGCCAAGCTGCGCGCCGACCACCCCGAAGTGTGGGTGTCCGTTTCCGCCACCACGCGCGCTCCGCGCCCCGGCGAGGTTGATGGCGTCAACTACTGGTTCCTCGCCGAAGACGAGTTCCTGGCCCGCGAAGCGGCGGGGGAGTTCCTGGAAACCGCCGTGGTGCACGGCATGGCCCACTACGGTACATTGCTGGCTCCGGTGGAGGAGCATCTGGCTGCCGGCGTGCCAACAATTCTGGAAATCGATTTGCAGGGCGCCCGCCGCGTCAAGCAGCGCGCCGCCGAACTCGACTTGGAAGTGGTGTACGTGTTCATCGCGCCGCCGAGCTTTGAAGAGCTCAAGCGCCGTCTGATCGGCCGAGGCACCGAAACCGCCGAACAGCAGGCCCGTCGCCTGGAAACCGCCAAAGTGGAGCTCGCCGCCGAAAACGAATTCGACGTCACCATCGTCAACGAAACCGTCGATCAGGCCGCCGCCGACCTCTGGTCCGTCATCGCCAAGGAATACGGGCTGTAACGTGTGCGAATAGGTTCTGTTCGTACTGAGATGTCCATGCTTGGCATGGCGTGCTCATGTGATTATGCGTGTTCAGTCCCTGCCAGTCGGCCCTCACAATAGGGGGAGAGCCTGACGGCAGGGACTGATTCATACCGATACAAAGGGGCATGCGCCACCATTGTTGCGTCAACTGTTTGATATGCAAATGGGGCACATGCATGTGTGCGCCATCTTCCAAAAACGTCGAATTATGCAAATGGGGGCACGAATAGGTGTCGGCGTGATGTGGTGTGGTGCGATGCTGCAGGTGCGGTGTGACATGGTGTGGGATGCCAGCGGATTTCGGGTGTTTTTCCTCTGGCGTCCCACAGAACCTGATGTACGGTGCCGTCGCCGGTTTGTGGGATTGGCAGAATTCCAATGGTTCTGTGGAATGGGGTGCGGGATGCCAGCCGTGTGCATCGTTTGACGTGCGTGGCGTCCCGCACGGTTGCGGGACGCCGGCCCCAAATTGGCCGCTAACCGTGTGGTATCCCGCATTTCTCCGATATGCGAGAGGAATCCGTCCACTATAAGGACTCTAGCCCAGCGACTAATAGTTTTTCCTCTATGTGCGAATAATACGGGCTGTAAACTACCGCTTTACCACCAACTGCTGGTGGAGAATTTCGGTGCTGTTTCTGGCCGGCGCCTGCTTCCAACGGATCGCTTCGGATTCGTGATGCTCGGTGACATAATGCCGCATCCATTCGAAGCACTGCTGGGTTTGGATGGCATCGCTTAATGCGCGGTGCTCCTCATTGTCCGCGATGCCGAAGCGTACGATCAGGTCGGCCAGACGGTGATGCCGCTGCGCGGGGAACAGGGCGCGGCTGATCTGCATCGTGTCATAATCCGCGCAGGCAAAGCCGCAGCCGGCGATATGCCGGGTGTTGTAATCCAGGAATCGCAGATCGAAGCTGACGTTATGACCGACAATCGGCTCAACGGCGGGACTGGCAGCCGGGATAGCGAGCCATGCGATGAATCGGGGAAGCACCTCGTCAATCGGATCGAGGTCGGCCACCATCGCATCGGTGATGCCGGTCAGCGTGGTGATCTGACGCGGAATCGGCCGCAAGGGATTCACCAGCTGCTGGAATTGATCGACGATATGCCCCTTCCGCACGCGCACGGCACCGATTTCCGTGATGGCGCAACTGTTCGGGTAAAAGCCGGTGGTCTCCAAATCCAGCGCCACATAATCGGTGGGGAAGACGGCATCGTCCATGGCGATTCGCCCGCCGGCACCATGATTGGGCTGGGATGGTTGGCCGAAAACGGTAATGCCGGAAGTGGTCACGGAGGCTCCTCATATCAGTCGGTGTTCGGTGACTTATTGTACCGGCAGCCCGGTCTGGCGATACAATTTTTCCCTCCCGGATTTTCTCGGATATATTGGTTAGGCGGCCGGCAATTGCGCGGCGCATCGGGAAGGGAGCACAGCTGATGAAACAGATAGTGGCAGGCATCGTGGCGCATGTGGACGCGGGCAAGACCACGCTGTCCGAGGCGCTGCTCTACCGCACCGGTGAGATCCGCAAATTGGGGCGAGTGGATCACGGCGATGCGTTTCTGGACACCAATTCCTTGGAGAAGGCACGAGGCATCACGATCTTCGCGCACCAAGCGTTGGTTGAACACGGCGACCTGCGACTGACCTTGCTGGATACGCCGGGGCACGTGGACTTCGCAGCCGAAACCGAACGGGTGCTGCGCGTGCTTGATTACGCGATTCTTGTGGTCTCCGGCACGGATGGCGTGCAAGGCCATACCGAGACACTGTGGCGTCTGCTGGCCAGATACGGTGTGCCGACGTTCATCTTCGTCAACAAGTGCGACGCCGCCGGATTCGCCCGCGAGGCCATTCTGACACAGTTGCGCAAACGCCTGAGCGATGCGATATATCCGTTGCCGGCAATGGAACAGTTCACTGAGGGCAGCGCGGTACCGTTGGGCGCGTTCGCCGAAGACATCGCCACCCTGGACGAGGAGGCGATGAACGACTATCTGGAACATGGCGTGCTGCCCGTGGGCAGATTGCGATCGATGATCGCCGTACGTGAGCTGTTCCCCGTATATTTCGGCTCGGCATTGAAACTCGAAGGGGTCGAGGAATTCCTGGACGGGCTGGAGACGTTCACCCGCGAACGTGAATGGCCGGCCGCCTTCGCCGCACGCGTGTTCAAGATCTCCCACGACGGCCAGCACAACCGTATGACGTGGCTGCGCGTCACCGGCGGTGCGCTCAAAGCCAAGGAGATCGTCTCCTCATCGTCGTGCGCCGCGGCGTCGACACCGTCGCCAGCGCAGGAGGATGATGGCATGGCGTGGTCCGAGAAAGTCGATCAGGTGCGCATCTACAATGGCGCCAAATTCGAGACGGTCACCGAAGTGCCGGCCGGCTCGGTATGCGCGGTGACCGGACTGACGCGGACCTTCCCCGGCGAAGGGCTGGGAGCGGAACCGGACGCCGAATCGCCGTCGCTGCAACCCGTGTTGACCTACACGGTGTTGCCCGCCGGAGCTGAATCCGATACGGCCGGCACCTCGGGAGCGGCCAAACGCGGTGGCACCGGCCATGACAGCGTGAATCGGGACGATGCCGAGCATGATGCCGCCAAGTCGGGAACCGGCCGCAATGAGGAGAACGACACTGCCGGCCAAGACGCAGAAACGGACAATAGCTCGCCGGCCCTTCCCCAGTTCGATGATCTGACCTTACATAAGGTCATCACCGCATTGCGTGAGCTGGAAGACGAAGACCCGTTGTTGCATGTGGTGTGGGTGGAACGGCTGGCCGAGATTCATGTGCAATTGATGGGCGCAGTCCAGCTGGAAATCATCCAGCAGACCCTGCGCGACCGGTTCGGTCTGGATGTGTCCTTTGGCCCCGGCTCCATCCTGTACCGTGAGACCATCACTGCGCCGGTCGAAGGCGCAGGTCATTTCGAGCCGCTCCGTCATTATGCCGAAGCGCATATCCTGCTGGAACCAAGGGAGCCGGGCAGCGGAGTCACTGTGGGCTCGGCCCTGTCCGAAAATGATTTGGACCGCAATTGGCAACGGCTGATTCTGACCCACCTGACCGAGCGTGAGCATCTCGGTGTGCTCGTTGGCGCGCCGCTCACCGATATCAAGATGACTTTGGTGGCTGGCCGCGCGCATCTGAAGCATACCGAAGGCGGCGACTTCCGCCAAGCCACCTATCGTGCAATTCGTCAGGGGCTCATGGAAGCCAGAGCTGGAGTCAGTGGCCGGCCCGAGACGCCGGTCGAGAGCCGGCCGGACACCACAGGGGAGGGCAACTGCCGACTGCTGGAACCGTGGTACCGGTTCCGGCTCGAAGTGCCCGCAGACATGATCGGCCGTGCCATGAGCGACATCCAGCGCATGGCTGGCACCTTCGAATCCCCGGTCACCGATGGCGAATACGCCGTGATCGAAGGTGAGGCGCCGGTGTCCGAAATGCGCGACTATACGATGGAGGTGAACCAGTACACGCACGGCCATGGCCATTTCTCCGCCACCTTCGGCGGCTACAAGCCATGCCATGACGCCGAACAGGTCATCGCGGCCGCCGCCTACGATCCCGAAGCCGATCTGGACAACACCCCCGACTCGGTCTTCTGCGCCCACGGTGCCGGCTACCCCGTCAAATGGTACAAAGTCCCCGAATTCGCCCACGTAGACTACGTCATGTGAGGTGGTGACTACCAAATCTGCGGACGAATGAATCCGCTGGCCTCCAAGAATCGCTGAATATCGCGCATTTCCGGCATATTGATCGAATGGGCCATGCCCGGATACACCTGTTCGGTCAACGTGCCGTGCTCGCGCCAGAACTCACCCATCGCCGCCACCTGCGCGGCAGGGAAAATATCATCGATGGCACCATGCCCGTAGAACACGGGCGGCTTCAACGAAGCCAATTCGGCATCGCCCGCAACGGACCCCGGTGCCAGCCATCCAGAGCAGGAGACGGCTGCGGCATATCGTTTCGGATTGAAACGCAGCAGATGCGCGGCCAAGAGGCCGCCCTGCGAGAATCCCATGGCAACCACCGGCCGAGTGGCGGGAATATGCTCCGCAACCCATGCATCAATGGCTTGGGCGGCTTCAGTCGCCTGCTTGTCTAATGATTCGCCCTCCGGCACACCTTCATGCGCCCACGCACCGAACCATGTATATCCCATGCCATAGGCGATGGGTGCCTGCAAACTGGCATAATCAGCCGAACCAGCACCGCAATAGTTCAGCAGATCGGGCAAATCGTATTCATTGGAACCCCAGCCGTGCAACAGCACGAACACCGGAGCGGTTTCGGGACCGGTCAAACGGGTCAGAGCTTTGGTGATCTTCATAGCCTCAGTGTATCCACCGTTTGGGCGACAATAATGCCCTGATGTTCGCCCATCGAGTAACGTCCCATAAGTAATGCGTATAGCGCAGCGGCCGTGCCACGTGTTCTGATACTCTACGATGACACGGCAGGGGGGGACAGGTATGTTCGGCCCCCGAAATCGTACATGGGTGGCTAAGACCGTTTATGCGCAGGAGAAGAAACGAGAAGCAAAGGAAGGAGCGCGTCCAATGACATTCGATTGGTCGTTCGTGCAGCGTTACGCGCCTTTCTTCGTCAACGGCACATTGATGACCTTATTCATATCCGTGTTTGGCATATTGCTTGCCATCGCGGTGGGTCTGGTCTGCGCTGGCGTGGAAATCGCGCGTATCCCGGTCGCCCGGCAAATCGTAAGAATCTACATCGAACTCAGCCGCAATACGCCATTGCTGGTACAGCTGTACTTTCTGTACTTCGGCCTGCCCAAACTCGGCGTAGTATGGTCCGCCGAAACCTGCGCGATAGTCGGCCTTGGATTCTTGGGCGGTTCCTACATGGCCGAGGCAATGCGCGGCGGATTGGAAGCGGTGCCCAACGTGCAGCGCGAAACCGCGTACGTGCTGGGACTGACTTCCACGCAAACCATTACCCGAGTCATTCTGCCGCAGGCGGTGTCCACCGCCATTCCCGGCGTAGTGGCCAATGTGATCTTCCTGTTTAAGGAATCGAGCGTCGTCTCCGCCATTGCGCTCGCCGACGTGATGTACATGGCCAAGGATCTGATCGGCATGTATTACAGCACCTATGAGTCGTTGTTCATGCTGGTCGTGGCCTATCTGGTGATTCTGCTGCCGATTTCCATCTTCGGCACATGGTTGGAGCGGAGGTTCGATTATGAGCGGCGCTGAAATACTGCTCCAGCCGGGCGTATTCCCACGTCTGTTGCAAGGCCTGTGGGTCACCGTGTGGATAGCCGGCGTATCCGTAGGCGCGTCCATCCCGGTCGGCCTGTTGGTGGGCTGGTTGATGACGCTGAAGAATCCCGTGATCCGGGCCGCGATGCGCATCTACCTCGACTTCATCCGCATTATGCCTCAGCTGGCGTTGCTGTTCCTTGCCTACTACGGTTTTGCTCGATGGTTCGATTGGAATCTCGATGCCACCGGTGCCTGCGTGCTGGTGTTCATCCTGTGGGGAGGCGCCGAGCTGGGCGATCTGGTGCGTGGCGCATTGCAGTCGATTCCCAAAGTGCAGTACGAATCGAGCTACGTACTGGGGTTGAGCCCGTGGCAGACCTTCTCCCGGGTGATTCTGCCGCAGGCTGTTCGCCGTATGCTGCCGGCATCCGTAAACTTGGCGACACGTATCGTCAAAACGACATCATTGGCCGTGCTGCTCGGTGTGGTCGAGGTCATCAAGGTCGGCCAGCAGATTATCGACGCGAACCGATTCCAGTTCCCGACTGGAACCTTGTGGATTTATGGCGTGATTTTCTTTATGTACTTCATCGTGTGCTGGCCGCTGTCCATTGTGGCCCGCCGACTGGAAAAGAGGTGGTCGAATGACTGAACCCGAAACGACCTGCAAGGGTTTCGAGGTGAATCATCTGGTCAAACAGTATGCGAATGCCGACAAGCCGGTGCTGGATGACATCTCCTTCAAGGTGGAGCATGGTTCGGTGCTCGTGGTGCTGGGTCCTTCCGGCTCGGGCAAGTCGACGCTGCTGCGCACCATCGCCGGTCTGGAACCGATTCAGGGCGGCACGATTTCCATCAACAATCAGGTGATCGATGCCGGCAAGCCTGGCACGGAACGAGCCGGACGATCCGACCGGTCCAGTGAACTGCGCACGCGTATCGGCATGGTGTTCCAAAGCTACGATTTGTTCCCGAATAAAACGGTGCTCGGCAACATCACCATGGCGCCGGTGCTCGTGCAGAAACGCGATAAGTCCGAGGTGGAGGCTGAAGCGATCCGGTTGCTTGGCCGCGTGGGACTTGCCGATCGCAAGGACTCTTGGCCGCACGAATTGTCCGGCGGTCAGCGCCAGCGTGTGGCCATTTGTCGTGCGCTGATTCTGCACCCGGAAGTACTGCTGCTCGATGAGATTACGGCGGCTCTCGACCCCGAAATGGTGCGTGAAGTGCTCGACGTGGTGCTCGAACTGGCCAAGTCCGGGCAGACGATGCTTATCGTCACCCACGAAATGCAGTTCGCGCGAGCCATCGCCGACCACATCATCTTGCTGGACGGCGGGCGCATCGTCGAGGAATCGTATGATGCGCAGGCGTTCTTCGAACACCCGCAAACCGAACGTGCGCAGCAGTTCCTGCACACCTTCGAATTCGAGTGATTCGATTGTGCCATATCGACGTATTTGAGAAGAAATATCAATAACAACAAGAGAAGGAGAACCCAATGAGTATCAAGGTTGGGAAATCATTCAAAGCACTGATTGCCGCAGGCGCGGCATTGGTAATGGCGGCGTCCATGGCCGCATGCGGTCCGTCGGCAGGCACCCCGAGCGAAGCGAAGTCCTCTGACACGGGCACCAGCTCCAGCGCCAATGCCAAGGCCCGCAGCCTCGACGAGATCAAGAAGAGCGGCAAGATCAAGATTGCCGTCTTCTCCGACAAGGCGCCATTCGGCTACGTGGACAAGGACGGCAAGTACCAGGGCTATGACGTCTACTTCGCCGAACAGCTGGCCAAGGATCTGGGTGTGGAGCCGGAATACACGTCGGTTGACCCGGCTGCCCGTGTGGACGTGCTCACCTCCAACAAGGTCGATCTGGTGCTCGCCAATTTCACCGTCACCGATGAGCGCAAGGAGAAGGTCGACTTCGCCAAGCCGTACATGAAGGTGGCGCTTGGTGTGGTCTCCCCGGAGAGCACCCAGATCACCGATGTCAGTCAGCTCGACGGCAAGACCCTGATCATCGCTAAGGGCACCACCGCCGAAACCTGGTTCGAGAAGAACGCGCCGAACGTCAAGCTGCAGAAGTACGACCAGTACGCCGATGCCTACAACGCGCTGCTGGACGGCCGCGGCGACGCCTTCTCCACCGACAACACCGAGGTGCTCGCCTGGGCCAAGGCCAACAAGGGATTCAAGGTCGGCATCACTCGGCTCGGCGACGACGACACCATCGCCCCGGCGGTGCAGAAGGGCAACCAAGAACTGCTGGACTTCGTGAACGATGAGATCGTCAAACTCGGCAAGGACGACTTCTTCCACAAGGATTATCAGGAGACCCTGGCACCGGTGTACGGCGATGAGGTCAATCCCGACGAGATCGTGGTCGAAGGCGGTGAGGTCTGACGGACGGGTTCCGCCCAGCCGTTTGAACCGGATGGGGACTGGATTATATCGCTTCATAACCAACACATATAGCAACGCCGGCCTTCGGGCCGGCGTTTTGCGTTAAGGTCGTAACCGTGCCGCGCGGGAACGGCTTCGCGCAGATGACGCAACATTTTAAGGGGGTGCGCAATGACCAGATTCAATACTCAGCTCGTCCACGGACTGCCGGTTGACGACAATGACACCGGAGCCGTGAACCCGCCGATCTACAATTCGACGACATATGCCTTTGAGAGGGTCGATGCGATGCCCCGTTACGACTATGCGCGCAGCGGCAATCCCACACGTGACTTCCTGGAACAGCAGATCGCCCAGCTTGAGCAGGGAACGCGCGGTTTTGCGTTCGCCTCCGGCTTGGCGGCGATTCATGCCGTGCTCAGCATTTTCAAGCCCGGCGACCGTATTATTGTAGGGGACAACATTTACGGTGGGTCGTATTCGCAGCTCAATGAGTTCTTTACCCGTTGGGGCGTCGTGGTCGAATCAGTCAATACCCAGGACATTGCAGCGTTGGAGGCCGCCGTCAAGGGCGACCGCGCGAACGGCATCGCGCCTGCCCAAGCCGTCTACTTTGAAACCCTGACCAATCCGCTGCTCAAGGTCAATGACGTGCGCGCCATCTCCGCGACGGCGCATCGTCACGGCGCGCTGTCCATCGTGGACAACACGTTCGCGACCCCGTACCTGCAGCAGCCGCTTTCCCTCGGCGCGGATGTGGTGATTCATTCCGCCACCAAGTACTTGGCCGGCCACTCCGACGTCAATGCCGGCCTTGTGGTCGTATCCAGTGAGGATCTGGCCAATCGCGTGTACTTCGCCCAGAACCGTCTTGGAGGGGTACTGGCGCCCACTGAATGCGATTCGGTGCGCCGCGGCATCCAGACATTGGCCCTGCGCATGGACCGGCAGCAGGAGAATGCGAATGCCATCGCCCGGTATCTGCTCGCTCACCCATTGGTCAAATCCGTTCACTATCCAGGATTGCCCGGTGCCGGCGATCAGCGGCTCGCAGCCAAGGGGCTGAAGGGCGCCGGTGGCGTGCTGAGCTTCGAAGTGGTGCCTGGCGTGGACCCTGCGGATGTGCTCAACAACCTGCACATCTTCCGATTGGCTGTGTCCCTTGGTGCCGTGGAATCGCTTGCGGAACTGCCTTGCCGCATGACGCATTTCGAACTGCCCCGGGAGGAGCGTCTGAAGGTCGGCATCACCGATGAGCTGGTGCGTCTCGCCGTCGGCATCGAGGATGCGAACGATCTGATCGAAGACCTCGGACAGGCTTTCGATATCGCCTATGCCCGATACAGGGAACGCCACATCGGCTCCGATGTACTTGGCGCATTGACTCCGAAGGTGTTCGCTTGACGTGATATGGCCGTATGTGCCGTTACGATGGATGCGATGGGAAGCCGCGGACGAAGCGCGGCGCGCAGAAAGGACATGGCATGGCCATTGATGTGTACGGCGCCACATGGTGTGGAGATTGCCGTCAGGCGAAGAACACGTTGGATGAGCTGGGTGCGGCGTATATCTGGCATAACATCGAAGAGGAGGACGGTGCCGCCGATCGTGCCGTGGCCATCAGCGGCCAGCAGCATATTCCGGTGGTGCTGTACGATGATGGCTCCTTCCAGGTGGAGCCCTCCGCCACGGACATCAGGAACAAGCTGCGGGAGTTGAATCTGCTGACTGACTGACTGGCAGGGCCCTCTTACGGCATGAGGCGTGTGCCACCGTTGGATTGGTGGCACACGCCTCATGCGTTGTTGCGGTTGTGTGTGGACCGTACTTACAGGCTTCTGAATCGCGCCTGGCCGATGGTCACATCGAAGGATTTGCCGGCGGGGGCGTCGTACTGCAGTTCGGTGATGGCGTTGCATTGACCCTGGACGAAGCGCCAGACACGATGCCCTCCCACATCGAGATCGAAATAGTGCTCATCGGGCCGGTCGGCGTCCCCTCCTTCCGTGAGACCCAAACCAAACACGTCGGACCAGTGCGCGGCCACCGCCGCGGGGTCGGGCACCGCGAAAATCGCGCGACGGGTGTCCACTTCGCCGATGGCATGCCGGTGCAGCAGTCCGCCGCTCTCGTAACGGGCCAGTTGCTCGGATTCGCTCGCACCCCAATCGATGACGAACGGATAGCGCAGGCCCCGATCATCGCCCTTGATCCATAGCAACCGCCAGCGTATCTCCTCACCGGCGGCCGTCGTGCGATTGCCCGGAACGATATGGCCAAGATCAAGGCCTTTGGCCGTGAGCCGTTCGGCCGCCTGTTCGATGCCATGCACGTGCAATGCCGGACGATAGAATCCCACATACTCGGGCAGCAGCTCCCCGGCTTCATGGAATATCAGCCCATGGTCCGGCGTCTCCGACAAGGCTTCCTCGCGGTCGTACAATGCCAGGAACTCCAGATAGTTATCGGCGAAGTAGGCCAGGGAGTTCTCCGTGCCATGCCCCACGTGCTTGCCGCCGTATTGGGAAGTCAGCCCTGCGTCGGCGAACGTCCGTTCGGCGGACTTGAGGTCATTCACGAATTCGACCGTATGGTCCCAGGTGAATTGTTGCGTCATGATCGGCTCCCGTCTTTACTTTGCATCGCCGCCGAGCGCCGTGGTGCGCTCGACCGCCGCCAGCACTGCGGATTGTATGGATGCCGCGAATCCGGTTTTGTTCAGGGTATATGCCTCGGTGATTCCCACTCCGCCGGGGGAGTTGTTGATATTGAGCAGCACTTGAGGCAGCACGTCTTTCTGTTTGAGGAATTCGGTGCCGCCGATGATGGTGTCGAGCGCGATGGCTCTGGCCGCGTCCCGGGGCAGACCGGCAAGCACACCGGCATCCACGTAGGCGTCGATGAAATGGTAGACGATGTTCGGCGGGTAAAAACCGGTGATTACGTCGATAAGTCGTTCCTCGACATACAGCACTTTGCCGAAAGTGTTGAGGAACGCATCCACGTCCTCGCGTGCCGCGGCCCCATTCAGCGCCACGCCGCTGTAACCGTAATCCACGGTGGTGAGTGTGTTCGGGATGATGCGGGCCACACGCCACCCATGGCCGAGCCCTTGCTCAAGCTTGGCGATGGTATAGCCGGCTACGATGGAGATCACCGTGGTCTTCGCCGGGTCGAAACGTCGCGCCACTGAAGCGGCCACGCCGGCGACATCGTCTTGCGGGCGCACCGCGATTACCACGATGTCGGCATCCGGGGCGTCCGTCGGTGACGCCGTCTCGGTGTTGTACGTGGATGCCAGATATTCGGCGCGTTCCCGTGAGATTTCCTCAACCCAGATGTGGTCGACCGGATATGCGGCGGCCTTACGTCGCACCGCTTCTATGATGGCGCTCGGCATATTGCCTCCGCCGATGAAATACAGGTTTGCTCCCATCGGTTCACCTCTTCTGATGATGGATACGGATGTATGTCAGTTCCCGTAATACCGCATGGATTCCCGAACCGTCGTCGTCCCTTCCGAAATGGCATATAGGTGTTCTTGATAGGCGCTTCAAGGATGCAATGATTTCGCGGATGGATAAGACGCTATAAGAAATGCCTGTAATACGTGGGCGGCATTCCGCTTGACATCGGCATCGCCGATGCGCTTCGATGACGGATAACGTTGCGAATCAGGAGAAGGGACCCCAATATGGTCAATCGTCGCGCCGACTTCCACGCCATCGTCAATCATCAGTCCCGGACACCGTATCTGGTTAGCGCCTGGCAGCATCTTGTCGGTCATGAATACGGTGCCGAGGAATTCGCCAAGGCCACCATCGATTTCGTCAATCGCTGGGATTGGGAATGGGTGAAGATCAATCCGCGCGCCATATACTATGCCGAGGCTTGGGGCTCTCGGTACGATCGCAACGATTATGCCGGATTCGTGCTGCCGAAGAAGATCGGCGCCGCGATCACCGAACCGGATGATGTGCGTGGAGTCAAGGAACTCGACGTTCGTGACAATGAGTATTTCGCCGAGGCTCTGGCCGCCGCCGCCCTTATCCGGCATGGCCTTGAGGATCGTGCCGTGCTGCAGACCGTCTTTTCGCCATTGTCCGTCCTGCTGCAGATCGCCGATCTGCCGCTGTACCCGGGTGACGATTACGCCACCGCGACGCTCCGCGTCGAAGATCTGATCTTCAATCAGCCTGATGTCGCCAAGCTGGCGCTCGCCAACATCGCCCGCACACTCGCCTCCTATGCGCGTGCGTTGGTTCGTCCCGAATCCGAAGGCGGAGCGGGACTCGACGGCGTGTTCTACGCGCTCACCGGCACGGTGAGCGAGGGTTATTTCGACGCGCAACGCTATCTTGAATTCTCCGAACCATACGATCGCATCGTGATTGACGCGGTGCATCGCGCCAACCCGGACGCCGTGGTGCTGCTGCACACCTGTCGTGCTGAATCCCACCCGAATTGGTTCGACGTGAAGGGTGTGGACCTGCTGCAGTGGGATCAGTATCAACCGGGAAACCCGCAGGTGGATGCCGACCTGACGGCTGTGCCGGTCGCCGGTGCCCCGTACGACCTGTTCGCGCCGGACGGTGACGTCGAACAGGTGCGCCGCGAATTGGCCAAAACCATCGCGTTTCGTGCGGGCAAACCGTTTTTGCTGGCACCAAGCTGCACGGTTCCGACCCCGGCGGGCGACGAGGCGCTGCAGGCGTTGAGCGACATCCGCGTGGGCTGAGCCGGTCCCCATTCACGCTTCATGATTATTCGAATAGAGAAGGGAACATCATGACCATCAAGACAATCATCCGTACGGCGATCGCATCCGTGGTCACTGCGGGAACACTGATTGGCGTCTCCGCATGCGGCCTTGGCGGGGATGCCGCCAGCGGTTCCAGCGACGACACCGTGAACATCGGAGTCATCTATCCGAAGACCGGGCAATATGCGCAATACGGCAAACTGTTCCAGCAAGGCTTCGATCTGGCGGTTGCCAAGGTGAACAAGGATGGCGGCGTCAAGGGTAAGAAGCTTGGTCTTCAATACTATGACACGCAGTCCGATGCCAAGCAAGACGCCGCGGTGGCTCCCAAGATCGTGTCGGACAAGTCGATCATCGCCGTGGTGGGTGACTATGCCTCGCCCGCATCCTCGGCCGCGTCGCCCATCTTCCAGCAGGCCGGCCTCGTGCATTACGGTTTCAATAATTCGGCACCCACCTTTACCGATACCGGGGACCACGTATGGACTCCCCAAATCGGTCAGGACAAGTATCAGAAGACTAACGCGGATATAGTGGCCAAAAAAGCCAAGAGGATCGCGGTGGTCTACATCGAGAACGACTGGGGCAAACAGGCCTATCGGTACTTCAAGCAGGAGGCCGAGAAAAACGGTACCCAGATTGTGTACGAGTCCAGCTATCTGCCCGATTCCACCGACTTGTCGCCGATTCTGATTCCTGCGCGCGATGCCAAGCCTGACGCGGTGGTCGACATCGGCTACGGGCCGGACGGCGCTCTGGTGATCAATACCCTGCGCGACAAGCTGGGGTACGACGGCCTGTACTTCGGTGGTCAGGAAACCAAGGAGTTCCTCGATCTCGCCGGCAAAAACGCCGAGGGTTCGATCATCACCGGATCCTTCTCCGCCACCGGCACCAAGGACGCCAAGGCCCAGCAGTTCGTCAAGGACTTCAAGGCCAAGTACGGCAACAACCCGGGCAATTTCGAAGTGACCGCCTACGAGGCGATCATCGATCTGGCCTATGCCGCCAACAAGACCGAACCGACCCGTGAAGGCATACAGAAGGCGCTGCAGACCGTGACGGATTTCCCGCTCTACCAGGGCAATGGCGGCACGTTCAAATTCAATCGGCAGAGTCGTCGCGCCGATAACATCGATCCGATTCTGCTCATCGTCAAAGATGGCAAGTTCGAACAATACGAAGGTTGATTCCCCGGGCTTTCCCATACACCACGAACGAGGTAACGCACACAATGTTTGATGTTCTTTTCGCCGGACTGATACACGGCAGCGCCTATGCGCTGGTCGCAGTCGGCATGTCGCTGATCTTCGGCGTCACCAACGTGGCCAACTTCGCCCAAGGTTCCATCGTGGCCGTGGGCATGATGATCGCCTGGTGGCTCGGTTCGTCATGGGGATGGGGAATCGTGCCCACATTCGTGGCGGTGCTCGTGGTTACCGCACTGCTGGGGCTGATCATGAACGTGGCGATCATCGCTCCGCTTGAAGGCCGTAAACCGATTGCGGCGCTGCTCGCCACCATTGGCGTCGGCCAGGTGCTCGACAATGGTCTGCAGATCGTTTTCGGGCCACAGACCCGACCGTTCCCGAAACTGCTGCAGACCTATAACCTGCAAGTCGCCGGCGTGCGCTTCGGCACTTCGGACATCGTGATGGTGACGCTTGCCGTCCTCTCGATGCTTGGCTTATGGGCATTCCTCAAGTTCGGCAAAGCGGGGCAGGCCATTCGCGCCACTTCCCAGGATCCCGAAGCCGCCATGCAGATGGGCATCCCGGTGAAGGCCATCCGTAACCTCTCCTTTGTGATCGGTGCCGTACTCGCCGGCGTTTCCGGCATCTTCGTGGGCTTGTTCAACGGCAACATCAATCCGATGAACGGCGGCACCATTGGTATGACGGCGTTCGTGGCGGCCACGATCGGCGGTCTAGGCTCCATCCCGGGAGCCGTGGTCGGCGGTCTTGTGCTCGGTGTGGTGGAAGCGTTCGGCATCTCTCTATTCGGAGACGGTGCACATGACCTCATCACCTTCGGCGCGTTGATCATCATCCTCATCGTGAAGCCGCAGGGTCTGCTTGGGCCGAAGACCGATGTCAAATCCGAGCCGCTTACCGGCACGTTCCTGGGAGGCGGCAGGGCGGTCGCGCTGCCTTGGTGGGGTAATCTCATCGGTGCCGTGGCACTCGTATCCACCCCGTTCTTCTTCAATGACTACCTGTCCGGCGTGGGCACTCAGGTCGCCATCTATGCCATAGCCGCCGTGGGACTGACGTTGATTTCCGGCTCCGCAGGCCAAACGATTCTGGGCATGGCAGGACCGTTCGCCGTGGGTGCCTATGCCTCCGCGATTCTGGCCACGCAGGCGCATTGGCCCTTCCTGGTGGCGTTGCCCGCCGCAGGTGTGATCGCGGCGCTTGCCGCCTCGGTGCTCACCTTCCCCGTATGGAGGTTTTCCGGCCATTATGTCGCCATCGCCACCATCGGCGTAGGTGCGGTGATGGTGGCGATCATTCGCCTCGCCGAGCCGTTGACCAAGGGGTCTCTTGGCATTCAGGGCATTCCGTTCCCGAAGGTGTTCGGCGTCACGCTGTACACGCAGCAGATGATGTATCTGCTTGACGTGATCGTGCTGCTTGTCACGCTGGTCATCGTCATGCGTATCCGAACCGCTCATCTGGGGCGCGTGTTCGAGGCCGTGGGATCGGATCGCGAGGCTTCGGAGGCGCTGTCCATCCGCACTGGCGCCTATAAGGCGCTCGCGTATGCGCTTGCCGCGTTTTTCGCAGGTCTCGCCGGTTCGTTGCTCGCGCACCAGTACACGTACATTGATCCGACGATCTTCAACTCGAACATGTCGATTCTCATCCTGACCATCATCGTGCTTGGTGGTATGAACTCTCCGCTCGGCGCGGTGCTTGGCTCCATAGTGCTGATCGGAGCGCCCGAGTTGCTGCGTTTCGCCTCCGATGCGCGCATCCTGCTGTATGGCGTGCTGCTGGTGCTTGTCATCTTGTTCCGTCCCCAGGGCCTGTTCGCCCGGAAAGGCTGAGTCGCCATGACCGATTCCGAGACCGTATTTTCCACCGTAGACGCCGTGACCGGCATCGATATCGACAACGAATGCCTCGATAACGCGGATGATCTGGCTGAATATTCCGAAAGACACCGCCAGGCCGTCCTTGACGCGCCGGTGATGCTGCGCGTGCGCGAGCTCGACAAGTCCTTCGAGGGGCTGCATGCCGTCAACAAGGTCTCTTTCGACCTGCATCAAGGTGAGGTCATTTCCATCATCGGCCCGAACGGTTCGGGAAAATCGACCACAATCAACCTGATCTCCGGTTTTCTGCAGCCTGATTCCGGGCTCATCGATCTTGCCGACGAGCCGGTTGCCGGTCTGAGCCCTGCGGACATGTCTGAACGGGGACTGCTACGCACCTTCCAGAACGGTCGTGTGTTCGGCGGTCTTACCGTCGAAGAGAACATCAATCTCGGATATCACCGGCGACTCGTCGCGGCACGCCCGTTCAAAAGCCTGCAAAGGTATCCGATCGCGCGTTGGCTGTCGTTGCTCGCCGAGACCGGCGTGGCGCTGGTTCCCGGACCGCGGACTCGGCGCGAAGCCGATGAGGTGAACATCCGCGTGGATCGGGAGATCGACCGTTTCCGTGAACGACTGAGCGCGCGTCGACGGGATTGCACCTACACGTTGTCGTACGCGAATCGTCGTCGTACCGAAATCGCCCGTGCCCACATCAGCGAACCGAAGATCCTGCTGCTCGATGAGCCGACCGCCGGCATGAACCAGTCGGAGACCGCCGAAGTGCTTCGTCAACTGCAGTATCTGAAAGCGCAGGGACATACCATCCTATTGGTCGAGCACAAGATCGATCTGGTCACTGCATTGTCCGACCGTGTGCTTGCGATGGATGGCGGCCGCGTCATCGCGCAAGGCGCCCCGGATGATGTGCGCAATGCCCCGCAGGTGGTCGAGGCGTATCTCGGCAAGCGGCGTGAGATGAACCATACCCGGGTCGCCGGGCAGTCGCATGTGCTTGCGATGCAGAACTCCATTGGTGCCGTCGTCGAAGTCGAGGGCACCGGTGCCGGTACCGGACGAGATGAAACCGGGACGTTGGATGATGGCGGGGATGCCCTGCTTGCGCTCGATGGAGTGAATGTGTATTACGGGCAGGTCCACGCGTTGCAGAACGTGTCGATCTGCGTACCCAAAGGGGCCATCGTCTCTCTGCTGGGAGGCAACGCTTCCGGCAAGTCGACCACGATGAAGACGATTTTGGGCATCAATCATCCGAAGACCGGTTCGCTGTGGTTCCAAGGCGAGGATGTGACCGGACTGTCCACGCGCAGACGGGTCCAAGCCGGTATCGCCGCCGTGCCCGAGGCGAGGCGCGTGTTTCCGCAGATGACGGTGGAGGAGAATCTGTTGTCTGGCGCCTATACGCGACACGACGGGGAGGGTGTGGCCGGCGATCTGGAAGCCATGTACGATCGTTTCCCGCGTTTGAAGGAACGTCGTATGCAGCAGGCCGGCACGATGTCCGGCGGCGAGCAGCAGATGCTGGCGTTCGCGCGAGCCCTGATGAGTCGCCCGAAGATCATCTGCATGGACGAGCCGACGATGGGCTTGTCTCCCAAACTCGTCGAAGACGTACTCGAACAGATAGCGCGACTGCGTGACGAATTGGGCGTTTCCGTGCTCATGGTCGAACAGCAGGCCGAGCTGGCTCTCTCGATCGCCGACTATGGTTATGTGCTGCAGAACGGACGTATCCGGCTGCACGGCAAAGCCGACGACCTGCTCGGCAACGAGCGGGTGCAGGAGGCGTATTTGGGAGGAGTGAAACAATGAGCGAAGCCGAAGGGATTGAGACGTCCTCGCATCCGTCCGTCATCGCCGTCACGCAAAGGAGGTTCCGGTGACCGCAGCAACAACCCGATCGGGCGCATCCCCGACGGCGTTCGTAGCACTTCCCGATGCTCTGAACGCTGATGTGCAGGAATGGTACCGCTGGTTCCATCGTCATCCTGAACTCTCCTATGAAGAGTTCGGCACCACGGCGCGCATCCGTGAGATTCTGGAATCGCATGGCGTTGAAATCCTCGAATCGGGACTCAGGACCGGCGTGGTGGCCATCGTGCGCGGCGCAAGCGCCAAGCCCGTCATCGCCCTGCGCGGTGACATCGATGGGCTGCCCATCACCGAGAATACCGGACTTGACTACGCTTCGGATAATGCCGGAGTTATGCACGGCTGCGGTCATGACTTCAACCTCACCGTGGCGTTGGGCGCGGCGATTCTGCTCAATGAACGGCGTGCCTCATTGCCTGGTACCGTCAAGATCATCTTCCAGCCGGCAGAGGAAGGTCGTGCTACCGCGGAGCGCCCCACGGGTTCCGTGCAGGTGCTGAACACGGGTGTGCTGGACGATGTCGAGGCGTTTTTCGGCACGCACGATGCAGCCGGACCGGTTGGGTCCATACTCATACGTGAGGGTGGCATCACCGGCGCGGTCGACAAATTCCAGGTTGCCATTCACGGCAAGGGCGCGCATGCAGCCGAACCGGAGGATGGCATCGACCCGATCACCGTGCTGACGAACGTGGTGCAGGGGTTGCAGGCGGTCATTGGGCGCAATCTCGACCCTCGCCATCCGCGGGTGTTGTCCGTCACGCATATAGAAGCCGGCAATTCGTGGAATGTGATTCCGCAGGATGCCTTCTTCGAAGGCACGGTGCGCACTACCGAGCCGCAGGACCGGGTTCTCGCCAAGAAGCGCGCCATCGCCATCATCAACAACACGGCCGCCGCCTACGGTGCCACTGCCGATGTCACGTGGTTCTTCGGATCGCCTTCCGTGTTCAACGACGCCGGATGGACCCGCATCGGACGAGAAGTCATCGCCGAGCAGGGGCTTCACGCGGATGATGATCATCCTCAACTGGGAGGAGAGGATTTCTCATATTACCTTGATCGCAAGCCCGGCCTGTTCGTGCACATCGGTGCCGGTGAGACCGGTGCCGCGCATGGGCCGACGTTCCGGCCGAATCCGGCCGCCATCGGCTACGGCATACGCTTTCTCACGGCCATCGCGCAGAAAGCGCTCAACGAGTTACGATGAACGCACCCCACCTATCATTCCGGTTGATACCGAACGATAAGAAATGCCTGTACCCGCAAGCACGTGTTACGGTGCTTCGATTCCTACACTGGTGCCGTATCAGTATGGGCGTCCGTCGGTGTTCCCTAAGGGACGGCGGCATGACATTGAGGGGATAATTCATGGCGAGGGATTTCGTTACCGCGGCTATTCACGGCGGCTATGACCGGGCGGCTCACGGTGAGGCGGCGAACCCGCCGATTTACGCCAGTGCGGCGTTTGACATGGTCAGCGCCGCGCATGGTGACGCGCTGGGTGCCGGCGAAGCCGAGGGCTTCTCGTACTCGCGTGTGGCGAATCCCACTGTGGATGTGTTCGAGCGTCGTTTGGCGGAACTCGAAGGTGGCATGAGCGCGGTGGCCGTCGCCTCCGGCATGGCTGCGGTGTCGTATGCGCTGTTGTGTGCCGCCGAAGGTGGTGGTCGCATCATCTCTCCGACCAACCTGTACGGCGCTTCCGTCGATGCCATGGAGACCTTCTTCCCGCAGTTCGGAGTCCATGCCGATTTCGTGCGCGACATCAACGACCTCGATGAGGTCGCTTCGAAGATCGGGCCGGACACCCGCGCCATCTACACCGAATCCGTTGCAAATCCATCCACTGAAATCACCGATATTGAACCATTGGCGGAACTCGCGCATCGCAACGGTATTCCGCTTATCGTCGACAATACCGTGCCCACCCCGTACCTCTTCCGGCCCATCGAGTTCGGAGCCGATATCGTGGTGCATTCCACCACGAAAGGCATCACCGGGCACGGCAACGCCATCGGCGGAGTGGTTATCGACGGCGGAAACTTCGATTGGGCCAACGGCAGATTCCCGCAGTTCACCACTCCCGAACTGGTCGTCAGCGATGAACGCAAAGGAATAGCGCGCAGCTTCGCCAGCAGATTCGGCCGCGAGGCGTTCATTCGCCGTGTACGCATCAAATATCTGCGCACTTTCGGCGCGGTGCCCAGCCCGTTCAATACATACCTGTCGATGGTGGGATTGGAGACACTGGCTGTGCGTGAACGGCAGGAAGTCGAATCGGCCATGCGTATTGCCGAGCATCTCACGCATGCGCCGCATGTGCTCAAGGTCAATTATTCCGGTTTGGGCAACACGGGTCAGTATGATCTGGTCGCCAAATACTTCCCCAAAGGAATCGGCACGATACTGTCGTTCCTCGTCGACGGCGATGAGAACAACGTGAGACGCATCCTCGACGGAACCGAGGTATTCTCCTATGTGCCGAACATCGGAGACGCGCGTTCGCTGATCGTCGATCCTGCGCGCATCACGCATCGCGAGGTTCCTTTGGATGCGCGCATCGCCGCCGGAGTCAGCGATAATCTCATCAGACTTTCCATCGGATTGGAAAACGTCGATGATTTGATTGCGGACCTTGACCAAGCCATTGCCAACGCATACTGACGTGTATCGCTTACGTATGCGGATAATTGTTCGTTCTGAGAAAAACCTGCGCTGTTATTCTTGAGGCGTTGTGAATTTGGGTTGTTGTATGGTGTGAATAGCACTCCATAGGCACTGGATATAACCACGCCGAAACACAGGTGAGCAAGCGCGTCTACGGTAAGGGATTGTGCTTCGCGAACGAGCGTTGACGTGCATAACAGCAGCGAAAAGGGAGTATCGGGATGATTCGGATTAGGGGAGTGAGCAAGAGCTTTGCCGACACCACCGTGCTGGATGGGCTTGATCTTGACATTCCTCGACAAAATGTGGTTACTGTCATCGGCCCCTCAGGCTCCGGTAAATCCACACTGTTGCGCATTCTGGATTTCCTTGAGCACGCGGATTCCGGTACCGTCGATTTCGGTGATGGTCTTGTGGATTTGACCACTACCAAATCTGCCGACATTCACAAGGTGCGTTCGAAAATCGGGTTCGTGTTTCAGAACTACAACCTGTTTTTGAACAAGACGGCATTGCAGAATGTGACCGAACCGTTGGTGTATTCCAAGGGAATCAAGCCTGATGAAGCCCGCAAGATCGCTATTGAGCAACTCGATCGTGTGGGACTTGCCGATTTTCATGATCGGTATCCGAGCACACTGTCCGGCGGGCAACAGCAGCGTGTGAGCATCGCCCGCGCCGTGGCTATGAATCCTGAGCTGTTGGTGCTTGACGAGCCCACTTCGGCATTGGATCCGGAAATGGTCAACGGGGTGCTGGGGGTCATCAAGCAACTCGGTAGCGAAGGCATGACCATGCTGATGGTCACCCATGAGATGCGGTTCGCCTATGAGGCATCGAATCATGTGGTGTTCATCGAAGGAGGCCATGTGGTCGAGCAGGGTGATCCGAAGCGGATCTTCGAACATCCGCAGGAGGAGCGTACCGTCGAGTTCCTGTCTTCAACCAACAATGTGCTGATGATTCCGGTGACGCGGTAGAGGCGTTTCACGGCTGTTGTAATTAATTGTGACAATATCAAGAGAGGGGTTTGTCATGTTCAATAATCAAGTGATTCGCAAGGCTGCGGCTTTGCTGTCCGGTGTCGCCGTGCTGGTTTCGGTTGCCGCATGCGGTTCGGCTTCCGCTTCCAACTCCAGTGCATTGGAGCAGGTCAAGCAGGCCGGCAAAATCGTGTTCGCCACTGAGGGCACCTATGCTCCGTTCAGTTACCATGACTCCAAAACCAATGAGCTGACCGGTTACGATGTCGAGGTGGCCAAGGCCATTGCCAAGGAGGTCGGTATCAAGGCCGAGTTTGCCGAGGGCAGCTTCGACTCCCTGCTTGCCGGTGTGGATGCCAAGAAGTACGATACGGTTGCCGATCAGATTTCCGCCACCGACGAGCGCAAGGCCAAGTATGATTTCTCCGAACCATACACCTACTCCTACGGTGTCGTCATTACCTCCAAGGAGAACCCGAAGAACGTCACTTCGTTCGATGACGTCAAGGGGCTTCGCGCCGCTGAAACCGGTACCTCCAACTGGAACAAGACCGCTCAGGAGAAGGGCGCTACTATCGTTCAGGTTAACGATTTCGGTCAGCAGGTCAATGCCATCACGTCCGGTCGTGCAGATGTGTCATTGAACGATGGCCTTGCTGCGCTCGACTACCTGAAGCAGAAGCCGGATGCGGGCATCAAGATTGCCGCCAAGTCCGAGAAGACTCCGGCCGCCTACCTGCCGTTCCGCAAGGGCAGCGATGACTTGGTCAAGGAAGTCAACAAAGCCATTGTCAAGCTGCAGAAGGATGGCACATTGACCAAGATCTCCGAAAAGTACTTTGGCGAGGACTTCTCTCAGGAGTGATATGTTTCCCGGCTCTCCTGTAATTAGGGGAGCCGGGAAATATGAGCTGGCCTCGTGAAGATTACGAGCAGACGCAACATATACCACACAACAAAGGATGACCAATGGACGCACGAGTATGGGGAATAGTCGTAGATTCCTTTGCTAAGCTACTGATTCCCGGTATCACTGTGACCATTCCGCTGACGCTGATTTCCTTCGCTCTCGGTTTGATACTGGCGATTGTGGTGGCGCTGGTGCGTGTGGCTAAAGTACCTGTGGCCTCCCAAATCGCGTGGTTCTACATTTGGGTGTTTCGTGGTACGCCGTTGCTGGTGCAGTTGTTCGTTATCTTCTTTGGATTGCCGTCCGTTGGCATTACGATTCCGGCATTGCCTTCCGCGGTAATCGCGTTCTCGCTGAATGTGGGCGCCTATGCCGCCGAAACATTGCGTGGTGCGATTCTTGCCGTGCCTAAGGGACAGCTTGAAGCTGGCTTGGCGGCGAACATGCCGTATGTGACGATTATGCGCCGCATTATTCTGCCGCAAGCATTCCGTTCCGCCTTCCCTGCATTGTTCAACTCCTTCATCGCATTGGTCAAGGACACATCTCTCGCGGCGAACATCACCGTGGTGGAAATGTTCATGACGGCCCAGCGCATTGTGGCGATTTACTACGAGCCGCTGGTCCTATACATTGAAGTGGGCTTGATCTACTTGCTCTTCTGCACGTTGCTTGGATGGCTTCAGGATTACTGCGAGAAGAAGCTCAACGAACACTTCTGATGTGTTTATATGGCGGCAGTGCTTGATTCAAGTCGGGTGTTTCCTTGGTTGAAATGCCCGACTTTGTTGTTCCTGACGTGCGACTTGGCTGATTCAAACATTAGTGCACAAGATGTGGCTGCCGGAGTGAACGGAACATGAAATCTGACGTTCGCTTTCTTGGACTTGCCTGTGAGAGCTATCAGTTACCGGGCGTGCGCTGGTAGCATGGATGGTGTTGGGGCGCGGCACAACGATATGCCGTGCTTGACCCTTGTGAGAGGAGTTTTATATGACCATCGCAAGTATGTTGGGCGGAACCATGCTGTTGGTGCTGATTCTATTAGTCGTTCTTATCGTGCTGCTGTTCGCCGCATTGTTCATCGTGCCGCAGCAGCAGGCGTACATCATCGAACGTTTCGGCAAGTTCCTGAAGGTTCAGTTCGCCGGCATTCACATCCGCATACCGTTCGTGGACAGCATCGCCATGAAGACGAACATGCGCGTCAACCAGCTTAACGTGCAGCTGGAGACCAAGACGTTGGACAACGTGTTCGTGACCGTCGTGGCCTCCACCCAGTTCCGCGTGAACCCGAACGACGTGGCCACCGCCTACTATGAGCTGCGCGATCCGGCCGGTCAGTTGAGAAGCTACATGGAGGATGCGTTGCGCTCCGCCATTCCCGCTCTGACCTTGGACGACGCCTTCGCCCGAAAGGACGACGTGGCGTTCGACGTGCAGAAAACCGTCGGCGCCGAGATGAGCCGTTTCGGCTTCACCGTGGTCAAGACGCTGATCACCGCCATCGATCCGAGCCCACAGGTGAAGAACGCGATGGACTCCATCAACGCCGCCCAGCGCGAGAAGGAAGCCACCCGCCAGCGTGCCGAAGCCCAGCGCATCCAGATCGAGACGCAGGCCGCCGCCGACGCGGAGAAAACCCGTCTGCAGGGTGAGGGCCAGGCCAACTACCGCCGTGAAATCGCCAATGGCATCGTCGATCAGATCAAGAGTCTGCAGGCCGTGGGCATGGACATCAACGATGTGAACAACGTGGTGCTGTTCAACCAGTACCTCGACGTGATGCGCTCGCTGTCCGAATCAGGCAATGCCAAGACCGTGGTGCTGCCCGCCTCCACGCCCGGCGGTTACCAGGACCTCTACGAGCAGGTCACCAAGGCCATGCTCACCGCGGCCGAGACGAAGTAATCACCCCGTTTGCAAATCCTCATCCATCGATAGTGAAGCCCCTCCAAGCGAGGGGCTTCACTGCGTTCCGCGCTGATTCCGACAAGTGCGCAAATGGGCCGTATACAGATTGTGACGAGTGTGAGAATCATCTACTTATAGATTGTGACGAATGCAAAAATACGGCATTTATAGAACTCGATAAGTGTAAAATACAGGATATTACAAAATCAGACGAGTGTGAAACGAAGGGGTGGAACATGTTGAAACGCAAGGCATATCAGCGTATTGCTTTCTGGAAAGAGCATAAGACCAACCAAGCATTGCTCATTACCGGTGCACGGCAGGTTGGGAAGACATATCTGGTTGAGGAATTTGGGCAGAACGAGTATGAGCATATGGCTGAGTTCAACCTATTGCTTGACGACAGCGTGCGTCGTTCGTTTGCGCAAGCCACCAGTCCCGATGATTTGATGCTGCGTATTTCTGTTGCTGCACAAGGGCCGTTGGTTGTAGGGAAGACGCTTATCTTCATTGATGAAATTCAAGCATGTCCACAGATTGTCACTTTTATCAAAGGACTGGTGGACCGGGGAGACTATGACTATATTCTTTCCGGCTCATTATTGGGCGTAGAACTGGAGGATGTGCGCTCCCTGCCTGTCGGATACTTGGATGAATTTATCATGTATCCACTGGATTTTGAAGAATTCTGTTGGGCACTGGGGCTGTCGGAAACCGTCTTCGACATTGTTCGTGACAGTTACGGTGCCGTAAAACCCGTTCCTGATTTTGTCCATCAGCGTTTGACGGATTTGTTCCACCGGTATCTGTTAGTCGGTGGTATGCCGGCTGCAGTGACTTCGTTTGTTGAGAGCAAGGTCATCGATCCAGTGCGTGCGATTCAGACCAATATTCGCGCATACTATGAGCATGACATTAAGCAGTATGCGCCGAAGGATAAGAGACTGGTCATTCAAGAAATGTATCGACTTATCCCTAGTGAACTGCAAAGTCAAAATCGCAGATTCCAAGTCAGTTCTATTGCCGAAGTCAAACGATTCTCGCAGATTGAAGATGAATTCCTTTGGCTTACCCGTGCTAATGTTGCGCTGCCCGTATTTAATGTTGCCGCCCCCGTGGCCCCGCTGAGAGCCAGCAAAGAACGTCGATTGCTAAAACTGTTCTATTCCGATGTTGGATTGCTGACCAGCTCGTATGGAAAAAAGTCAGCACTGGGCATACTGGATGGTCAGGCTGCAATGAACATGGGGGGAGTCTATGAGAATGTCGTGGCTCAGGAACTTACCGCGCATGGATTCACCAATCTGTATTACTTTACGAAAAAAGGAATTGGCGAACTGGATTTCCTGATAGAGACCGATGATGGTGATGTTTTGGCCCTGGAGATTAAGTCGGGCAGATATTACCGTTCTCATGCGGCGCTTGACAATGCGTTGAGCGCTGACGGCTACACCATTGACAAGGCGATGGTGTTCGCGGAAACCAACGTGTTCCAAGAGGAAGGCGTCACATATTTGCCGATGTATATGCTCACGATGCTGGTTAATGAGTGATCGGTGCCTTGGTGGTGCGATGCAGGCGATATTTGTGATGGCGGTCGATAAGGAGGTGCTCAACGATTCTGTTGTCGGACCGGTTCCGAGCTGGTCATGAGGCGTCATTGGAAAGTTGCGGTGTGTAGGGTGGTGTCTTTGCCGAGAGTACAGTGTTTCTCGAAAAATGCGGTGCATGCGATATGTTTAATGTAATTCTAAATATTACATTAAACATGAGTGAGCTTCCCGAATTCAATTTGTAAGTGCAACGTTCGTCTTTGGGTAGCTTGTCTTCGACATTAGCTTGCCGAGTTCGCGGTATCAAACCTCGTTGGGTGTTTCCCAGTCCAGGACCTTCATGGGGGTGTCGTTGATCTCGTCGACGATGGCCTGCAGGTCCGCGTCCGTCAGGTCGTCGAAGCTGGTTCTCTTGGGCAGGTAGCGGCGGATGCGCCCGTTGCGGTTCTCGTTCGTGCCGCGCTGGTACGAGGAGTACGGGTCCGCATAATAGGTGAGCATGCCGAGCGACTCGTCCACGAGCAGGTGGCAGGAGGATTCGGTGCCGTTGTCCCAGGTGCGGTCGATGCGCGCGGGCGCGGGGATGCGGCTGTAGATGTCGTATTCGGCACGCGCCGTGGCCAGCGCGCTCTTGTCGGGGATGAACCGGGCAAACAGCCTGCGGCTCCTGCGTTCGACCTGCGTGTCGATGCACCGCCTCGACGGGGAGGCGCCGATGACCGTGTCTGACTCATAATGGCCGAACTCGCGGCGCGAGTCCACGCGTTTCGGACGTTCGCCGATCGGCTGTGTCCTCAGCTCGTCGATCCGGACACGTTCCTCTGCCGACAGGTGGGAATACACTCTCATATCGAGCACGACACTTTCTCTCTGGTTATGAACTTGAACACTTCCAGCCATGGAGCGGGTGCTGCGCTTCTATTTAGAACTCGTGCGGTCTATCATTACATCTGTGTTTCGCTATTGTGGGGAGGTGTCGTAAATGCCGATTGTCGCGGGATTCCGGCCGTTTTGTGATGCGGTGGCGACGTCGTGGCGGACGAGTGCGTATGCGTTGCGTAGGCGTCCGGTGCGTACGGTGGTGATGTGGCTGTCGATGTTGGTGATGATGGCGATGCCGTCGTTGCAGGTGTGGCTGATCGGTTGGGCGTGCGGCCCGGACGGGCTTGGTATGGGGTCGGGGCTGGGCGTGGGCCGGTTCGCAGTGATCCTGGCGGTGCTGACGGTGGGCGCGGTGTTGATGTCGGTGTCGTCGTCGTTGGCGCAGAACATGCGTGACTTGTTGCAGGAGCCATTGATGGCCGAATACCAGTCCGATCTGACCGACGCGCTGGCGCGTCTGACTCCCGCGCAGACGTTGGACGACGAGGTGACGACGCAGGTGCGGGCCGCGCGCGACGTGATCCCGTACAACGTGGCTTCGCAGGCCGCGGACGCGACCTCAGTGGTGGGCGCGCTGGCGTCGATGGTCATGCTGGCCGCGTCCTTGTGGCATATGCATCCGTTGGCGGCGCTGATGATCGCGTTGGCGATGGTCCCGGAGCTGTTGGCCCAGTTCGGCGTGGAGAAGCTCACGAACGAGTTATGGCCCAAGCGCGGCAGGGAGTCGCGTCGGGCGAACTATTTCGAGCGGTTGTTGGATTATCCACCGTCGAGCACGGAGATCGCGGCCACGGCCGGTTCGTTCGGCATCCCTGCGCAGGCGCGCGTGCGCTATTTCAATATGGCCGGCATGTGGGAGCGTATCTCGTGGCGCACGGTGCAGTTGACCGGTGTGAGTTCGCTCGTGTTCGCCGTGCTGACGGGCGGCGCGTTCTGGCTGATCCTGACGTCCGGCCATGCGTCCGTGTCGAGCATCCCGGCCGCGTTGGTGGGCATCATGACGGGATTGTCGGTCACGCGCACCACTGGCGAGGCGTTCGGCAACCTCATGGCGTCCACGCCGATGATTCTTGCCTACGAACGGCTCATGGGCCTGCTGCGCGCGAACCCCGCGATCCCCGAAACGACCGGTCCGGTCGGCGTGCACGTGGAGCATCTGACGTACGCGTATCCGACTGTTGCAAAGCATGACGATGACGCGGATGACGCGTCGGCAGCGTCGGTTCCGGCCGTTCAGACTCCGGCGTTGGACGACGTGTCGTTGGATGTCGAAGCGGGATCGATCGTCGCACTGGTGGGCGAGAACGGGTCAGGCAAGACCACGCTCGTCAAGCTCATCGCCGGCATCCTCGACGCCCCGGACGGCACCGTGACCCTGCCCTCGGGCGCGGACGGCGGGAACGGTCGTACCTTGGGGTCGTGGGCCGAACGGTTGGGCGCGTCGAGCATGGTGTTCCAGGATTTCACGCACATCGAGGTGACCGTGCGCGAGTTCATCGATCCCGCTCTGCGGCAATCGGACGATGAGTTATGTGACGGGTTGCGTCGCGCCCGCGCGCTCGACATCGTGGATGGGCTTCCCGGCGGCTTGGATACGCAGCTCGGTCAGGAGTGGGGCGGCGTTGGCCTGTCCGGCGGGCAATGGCAGCGGCTTGCGCTGGCCCGCACGTTCCTGTCCGGCAAGCCGTTGTGGATACTCGACGAGCCGACCGCCGCGGTCGACGCCACCGCCGAGGCCGCAATCTACCATGATCTGATCGCCAACCGTCCGGCGGGCACCACTGTGATCGTCATCAGCCACCGGCCCCGCGTGCTAACCGGCATGGACCGGATTATCGTCCTCGACCACGGCCACGTCAATGAAACCGGCACCTACCGTCAACTGGTCGACCGCAACGGCACCTTCGCCCGGCTCGCACACGACAGCCTCGAATGAGCTCGATGGCATATCCGGTTGATTGTTAAAAACTCAGTGGCCGGCCGACAGATTCGTCCGACGAGGCTCGCGCGAGTGATCATAACGCGGGTCGCGTCGGATATGCGGGAGATGGCACGCCTTATATCAAAAGCGATGATTTTCAAATAAGGACACGGCCCCATCAGCCGGTCGCGGGTACTACAGTGAACCACAACGTTCCTCCCCCGATGGTTTGGGGAAACACAGAAAGAGGTTGGTCGTCGGCCTGATCATCATTGCGATTCGCACCGGCTTCTTCCGCAAGAAGCTGGGTGCCAGCGAGAACCTTCAGGAGTATTTCGCCTGAATCGGGCTTGTCGTCCATCCGTATTCCGCCTCAGCTACTCATATCGATAACTTACTAACAATCCATTCATTGTCTTCTTACCAGTAAAGGAAATCGCCATGTCCAACTTCATTCCCAACACCGTTTCCGCAGAACGCAAGCCCGTGGACATCGTCACCGGCACCTATGTGGACTATGCCGGCGTGACCCGTGCCAAATCCGTTCCCGCCCGCAGGCGTGAAGCCTTCGAACGCAACGGATTGGGCGCCGCCCTGGTCTGGGTGGTGTTCGGCGCGGACAACTCGTTCGCCGAAAACGAGAAATTCAACGTGTCCGGCGATCTGCGCCTGCACCTTGACACTTCCGCTTCTGCATTGCGTGCCATACGAGCGTGAAGCGGCGTTTCTCTGCTCGGTGCATGCCAACGTATACATGGATGTCAGCCTTGCCAATACGCATATGGGAGCGCAGGTGAGGGAAGTGCTGCGCAATGTTCTGGCGTGGTGCGCATTTGACAAGTTGCTCTATGCGTCGGACGGCGTCGGCATCAGTGAATTGCATTATCTGGCCGCGGTGCTGTTCCGCAGGTATATTGCGCGAATCGCCATCGACTGGGTATCGGATGGCGCATGGAACGCGAATCAGGCGAAACGGGTTATCGACGCCATCGCGCATGCCAACGCGGAACGGCTATACGGTTTGGCGTGAACGGGTACTTCGCCGGTGCCGTCACTTCCCGAGGAACGCCGGGATGGCTTCAGCCGCCGCGTATCCCTTGCGGTACATCATTTCCAGGCCCTCGAAGTTCTTGGTGAGGGTGTTAAGGCCGTAGCGGTCTTCGGGTGCGAGGATCAGCACTTTGCCTTCCGCCTCGTAATGCTTGGCGAGTTCGAGTTCGTCGTTGTAGGTCTTGTAGCGCATGCGCAGCTTCTCGGCTGCGGCAGGGTGGGAGCGTTCGAGGATGCGGGCCGGAGCCAGATCCCTCTGCTGCTTGCGTACTTCGTCACGCAAGCGGGAAAGAATTAGAATCACGCGCTCATAACCATCATCCAACGCCTTCTGTACCGGGATCGGATCGGCGATGCCGCCATCGAAATACGGCACACCATCCACCACATACGGCTCGCAGGCCACCGGCACGGCGGACGAGGCCTTGATGATGTCGAAATCATCGAAGCGTACGCGTGACTTGTCGAAATACTTGGTCGAGCCGTCTTCGGCATTGCAGGCCACCACGGTGAACCCGGTCGGATTGGCCTCGAACGCCGCGAAATCCAACGGGTTTTCGCCATCGTGATTGCTCAGCGTGCCATAGATGTAGTCGAGGTTGGCGAAGTTGTGGTTCCTGAAGAAGCTTTCCGCGCTCGCGTACTCCTTACGGAACGCGTATCTGGTGTAGAAGGTGTGGTTGCGGCCGTGCTGGCGGGCGATGAATGAGGTCATATTGGCCGCGCCGGCGGAAACGCCGTAGCACATGTCCACGTCGATGCCGTCCGCCAGCATGCGGTCCATAACGCCGCAGCCGAAAATCGCGCGGAACCCGCCGCCCACATCAATCATCGCGGTCTTCAGTGCCATATCAGCCTCCTATTCATCATCATGCATCCGATCACGCATTCAGCAGGTCGCGTGAAAGCCGTGTAACACGTTCGGACAGATCGGAATTGTCGAGTTCCACGCCGCCGGTCGCGTCTTCGGGTGCCAGTTTGCCCAGGGACTCCAGCACAACGCCCAGATGGCGCACGGTGCCCTCATTGCCGTCGATGACAGCAGCCCGTTCGGGCAGCAGCTCGCGGAAGTAGTCGCGGTAGAACACGAAATGCGTGCAGCCCAGCACCACTGAATCGATGTGCTCCATGTCGTACTGGTCGAAGTAGCCATGCAGCGTGCGCATCACCAGGTCATGGTCGCCGAGCCGCCCGGATTCCACGATCTCCACCAAGTCGGGGCAAGGCTCCTTGAAAATCGTGTTGTTGGAATCGAATCGATCCATCAGTTTGGCGAACTTCCGCTCACGCAAGGTCAGGGGAGTGGCCGCCACAATCACCCTCTGGGGAATATGATGCGGGTCGGAAGGCACGTCACCACGGTCGCACGCCACTTTCAGGGCCGGTTCCATGCCGATGATCGGAATATCGTAGTGTTCGCGCAAATCGTCCACCGCGGCGGAAGTGGCGGTATTGCAGGCGATGACCACGGCCTTGACGCCTTGACGCACGAACCGTTCGACAATATCGAAACTCAGGGCCCTCACCTGCTCAGGCGTCTTGACGCCGTACGGGGCGTTGGCCGAATCGCCAAAATACAACACATGCTCGGCCGGCATATCCTTGGCGATTTGGCGAGCCACGGAAATACCGCCAAGACCCGAATCGAATACGCCGATTGGAGCCGAAGAGCTCATGCCTGAATCCTCCCTATAGCCATGCCTGCAACCGTATGTTGCCGCGAACCGGACACAAAGCCGATTTTCAGCGGTGTTGTTTCGCTCCCTAGAGTACTCTGAAAGCCATGAGTCTTCCGCAACGAGTAACCAAGACACACGCAACCGGCAATGATTTCGTGGTGTACCTCGACAAGTCCGGCACATTCGAGCCCACCGCCGATGAGGTCCGATTCCTGTGCGACCGTCACTTCGGCATTGGTGGTGACGGCCTGATTCGCCTGACCCGTCCTGAGTTCGTGTCCGACCTAAGCGATGACCAGGTTTCGACTGTGCTAGCCGGAGGCGCGAAATGGTTCATGGACTATCGCAACGCGGATGGATCGTTGGCGGAGATGTGCGGCAATGGTACACGTGCCATCACCCTGTTCGCCCAGCGCGAGGGTGTGGCCGACTCCACCGAGCCGTTCCGCCTCGGCACCCGTGCCGGCGTCAAGATCCTGACGCCACGCGGCAATATGAGGCCGTACGGAGACAACGTGTTCCAAGTCGAAATGGGGGAGTGGAAGATCGGCGAAACTGACGCCTACGAGGTCACCATCCCCGGTACTGAGGGCTCGGCGCGCGGCACATTCGTGGATATGGGCAACCCGCATGTGGTCGCGGTGATCGAGGATGCCTTCGCGTCCCTGCCGGTGGTTGAATCCTTGGATTTGGTCACCAAGCCCGTGGTGGCTCCCGTCATCGAATCCGATCAGAACGTGGAATTCGTGCGGATCGATGACATCGACCAGAACACCGGCGTGGGTGAGGCCACGATGCGCGTCAACGAACGTGGCTGCGGCGAAACCCTGTCCTGCGGCACCGGCTTGTGCGCCACAGGCGTTGTGCTGCGGGCCAAGACCGGCATCAGCCACTGGGACATCGCCGTACGTGGCGGCACCCTGCGTGTGGACGTCACCGACAGTGACGTGAAGCTGACCGGCGCGGCCACACTGGTCGCCGACATCGATTTGTCGTAAAGGAATCAGGCAGCGAACAGGGCCGCGCCTTCGGTGACGATGATGAGTACCACGATCGCCACGATCCACAGTATGTCGACCATGAGGTCGATGTTGAGGCGGTAATACTTATTGAGTCCGGCCGACACCGCCGCGACCTCAGCCTCACCGTCGCTATCATCAGCCGCCACGGCCTTACGTGACGGCAATCCCTGCACGGCCACGGTCGCATGGCTCAGCGCCATGAACTGGATGGTGGTGGAGAACATCAGGGTCAGGCACCACGGGCACAGCGCGTGAATCACGAACAGCGACTGCGTGCTCAGCCAGTACGAGTAGGCCAAAGCGGCCAGTCCGCCCAGCCACGTGCAGGTCGCGAACCAACGCGGCACCTTCACACGCGCCAGACCGATCACCGCGATGGTAATGAACACCGATTCGGCGGCGATGCCGAAGAACGCGTTCGGATAGCTCAGCCCGCCGAACTTCACGATTTCCGCCTGCCAGGACTGGGCCACCGTCGAACAGGACACCACCGAGTTCAGATCGCAACCGAGCGCGGACTCCGGATGCCTAGCCAACTGCAAAGTCTCGGCGGACAGAATGAGCGAGGCCCCCAATGCCACTGCCGAGGCAATCAGCATGATGAGATATGTCCAAGTGGCACCGTGACGCCATCCAATCAACGGTCGCGCCTCCGCCAAGCCAAGCGGCGTGGTGTTCGTGGTGCTGGATGATGTGTCGGCTGCGGTGTTACGAGTCATCATGCCCCTTTCGATAGCGCTGCGCTCCAGATTAGCCTCTGCGGTTGTCAGCTGAGTGCCGAATGTCTGGTCTTGGCCGTTGGCAGAAGGTGACGACCTGTCTGCGCCTTGCGTGGGAATGCTGAGATGAGGTTACGATGGAAGGTATGACTGGATATGTGATGCCTTTGGAACCGCCCGCCGTCGGGTGGGACATCCATTGCCATACCGTCTTCTCGGATGGCACGGAAACGCCGGTCACATTGGCCGAACAATCCAAGGCATTGGGACTCAAGGGCGTGGCCATTTCCGATCATGACACCACCGCCGGCTGGCCGGAGGCCGAAGCCGCAGCCCATAGGGTCGGTTTGCCGTTGCTCCGCGGCACCGAAATCACCGCCACGGATGAGAACGTCTCCGTACACATGCTCGGCTACCAGTATGATCCCACGAATCAGCACATCACGGACTTGTTCGCCGATACTCGAGCCGCACGGTTGCAACGCACGCAGCGCATGGTCGAATTGTTGTCTCGTGATTATCCGATTACCTGGCAATCCGTGCTCGCCCAAGTCAAAGAGGGTGGCAAAACCACCATTGGCCGGCCTCACATCGCTGATGCTTTGGTGAGTGCCGGCGTATATCGGACTCGTTCGGAAGCGTTTGCGGATGCGGTCAGCGCCTCATCCAAATACTATATTCCCACGCCTTCGCCGACTTCTCATGAAGTGGTGGCCGCCGTCAAGGGAGCGGGCGGTGTGGTTCTGATCGCCCATGCCGGTGACGTGAGCCGTAACCGCAGACTGTTGTCCGATGACCAGATCGAGGCATTGATCAGCGAGGGATTGGACGGGCTGGAGGTATGGCACCGTGGCAATTCACCGGAGCAACGAGAACGGCTGCTCACCATCTGCAGCCGGCACCAGCTGCTGGTCACCGGTGGATCTGACTGGCATGGCAAAGGCAAACCGAACAAACTGGGGGAGAACCTCACCGATGAGGCCACTGTCGAAGAGATCGTTCATCGCGGCGTGCTCCCGCTATATCGGTGATTAGGCAATAGAAAAGCGTCCTCGAGAAAATGCTCAAGGACGCTTATGCGCGATTCATGGTCACAGCGTGCCGAAGCCGACGGCGTGCTTGGTCTCGGAGCCGATGATCGCGTAACCGAGTGCCTTGGCGGGCACGATGATGCGACGGCCCTTGTCATCGGTCAGATCGATCGTCGCGTTGTCGGCCACGGCCTGCGCGATGGCCTGGCTCACATTGTCGGCTGATTCGTCGGTGCTGAAGTTCACCGGTCGTGCCACGTTCTGAATGCCCAGTTCGATATCCATATAAGGCTCCTTGTTCTGCCGTCTTTGTGACGAACATCATGGTAAGTGGCCGTCACCGGCCGAGGTTCTGTACTCTATTGTGCCGCGTGTCTGCGTCGTCATGTGCGGTGTTACGCGCTCGGCGTGGCGCGGAACACCGCACACGACATTATTTGGATGATGTGGATGATTCGGCCAGCGGATTGCCCTCGCTGTCATACCCGTCCAACCCGGCACGGGCATCGCGCAGAGCGCGTTCTTCCCGCTCCAACAGCGGAATCACCGTGGTTTGGGCACTCGAGGCTCCGTGCTGAACGAAACTGTCCGGAGTATCGTCATTCACCGCATCGTCGGTCGGGGCGGCGGATTGAGATGCAGGGGAAGCGTCGGTTGACGTCGTGCCGCTATGCCCGTTCATACTGAGGAGCTCCTTCAGCGTGATCGTCACCGAAGAATGGGAAGCGCCATGTGAGGGCTGCGGTTTGGTCGATCCCGTACCGGTTGCGGTGCCGGAGACACTCGCTTGCGGGTGATTGGCGGTCCGGTCAGCATCGGGTTCGACTTCCGGGGTAAGATCCACGTCGCCAGCGGCCACGATGTCAGCGGAACCGGTGCGATCTGGATCGGGCGTGTCGTCCGAGACCTCGGCCGCCGCGGTACCGGTTTCGGACTGCTGCGGTTGTGCGGGTACCTGCGTGGCGGGTGCCTGATGACGGTCGTCCTGCAACAATGTGCCGACGGTGATTGTGGAGGGGGAACCGGGCTTCGTCGACGAGGCGGCGGCCGCCCCTGCGGCTGGGGCCGATGCCGGAGTGTGCTTGATCACGCCCAACTGGTGTGCGAGTCGTTCGACCTGTGCCTTGAACTGCATGATGCGATTGTTGTCCGCACGGTTCAACGCCTGAATGAATTCGCCCACCTGTTCCATCTGCAACCACAGGTTGGCCCTGAGCATGATGAGATCGTCAAGTCGAGAGCCCATCATGCGGCCGTATGCGGAAAGCACGGCGTTGCGATGGGATTCGTCGAGCTTGCCGAAAATCCAGGCAAGGTCTCGTGCCGGATCGTTGACCTGCATATCCTGCCAGTTGGTCACCGTGGTGATGGTGGAACCGGAGAACAGGAAGTCGCCGTCGGAGAATCCGCCGTGAACCGTGCAGGTGGAGAACGACCACAATCCCTCGGTGTCCATGATGCGCGCCCAGCTGTCGGTGATTTCTTGGGGAACATGGCCGGCGGAGCGTAAGCGGCGAATCCAGACGGTCAGCTGCGAACGAATCTGACCGGTGGTAACTACCGGATATTTGGCATTGGCCAGAAAAGTCGAAGGCAGGCGATGAATGGCTCCGATGGCGGTGCCGACGGCCGCGCAGTCATCCAATGTCAACAGGTCGAGAGGACGTGCCTGACCATCACGGTGGACGGCGATCATCACGGTCGTCTCGCCTGTGGGACCGGGCTTGCGCGGGGTCAGCGGTGTGGACTCCGCCTGGGCCTGCTGCCCCACGGCCTGTGCGGTGGCCGTCTGGCCGGGTTGGGAAACGTCTCCCGGGACGAATGCGACCACACGGTCCATATCGAAGCCGAGGCCACCAAGCTCGCGCGCGGCTGCCAGTGTCTGCGCCGCTTTCACACGGCGGATCAGACGTGTACGCCCTTCCCTGGTGTCAGTGGCGTATACGTCGTACAACTTGCCCGAAGCATCTTGGATCACGGTCTGATCGATGCCTTTGGCCTCGTCGGTTGCGCTGGCCTGCACGTTCTCGCGTACGCCGGCCACCCCCAGATTCGGCAGGACGGCTGAGGCGAGTGCCGCCAACATATAATCGCTACGTTTCATCACCCTTCCACACTAATACATCCGTGGCGATTCGCACCGCAGAATGACACGCAAAACGCATGATTCTGGCGATGTTTTGTCGTGAGCCCGATTCAGCCATAGGCGTGAGTCGTGCCGTGAGCGCGAATCGTGCCACAATGGACGCATGGAACAGGCGCAGGGGATTCTTGAGGGGCTCGATGAGCGGCAGCGTACCGCCGCGACTACGTTGCAAGGGCCGGTGCGCATCATCGCCGGCGCAGGTGCCGGTAAAACCCGCACGGTCACGCGGCGGATCGCCTATGCCTGCGCCACCGGGGCATGGAAGCCGGAGCGGGTGCTTGCCGTCACCTTTTCGGTAAAAGCGGCGGCGGAAATGCGCGCACGGTTGGGCCAGCTCGGCGTAGGGGGAGGTACTGGACGTTCCGGTTCGGGTGCGGGAACTGCCGGAGTCACGGCCGCGACCTTCCACTCAGCGGCATTGCATCAGCTCAACAGCGTCTGGCCAGACATATGCGAGGCTCCATTCCCGCATGTGATCGAAGATCAGCGTGACGTCGTCTCCCGCGCGATCATCCGCGCCACCGCACGTACCGATGCCGATCCGCTGACCGTTCGCGATGTGCTCGCCGAAATCAATTGGGCCAAAATCTCGTTGGTGGCGGTGGAAGATTATGCACGGACCTGTGCCATCGCCCATAGGCAACCGCCCGCCGGACTCGACACCGCTCGGTTCGCCGACGTCTACAGCGCCTACGAGCAGGAAAAGACCTCGCGTGGCGAAATCGATTTTGACGATATTCTGCTGCTCGTATGCCATATCATGGATGATTTTCCCGAAGCCGCCGCCCAAATTCGTTCCACCATCGGCTGGCTCACCGTCGACGAGTATCAGGACGTCTCGCCCCTGCAACACAGGCTGCTGACCCTGTGGCTGGGCGGGGGAGGACCTGACGGCAAGAGCGCGATGAACCGCAACGTATGCGTCGTGGGCGATCCGGCCCAGACCATCTACTCGTTTGCCGGTGCCTCCAGCTGGGATCTGCTGCGTTTCGCCGATGAATTCGGGCCGCTCGCCGCCGATGTCAATCTCAACACCGACTATCGTTCGACGCCGGAAGTCGTGAACCTCGCCAACCGGGTGCTTGCGGCCGCGCCGAACCGTGAGGATTACCTGAAACTGGTTTCCGCCCGCGAATCCGGCACGCGCGTTACCCGAACCGCTTATGAGAGCGATATGAAAGAGGCACAGGGCGTGGCGGCACGCATCGCCCGGTTGGTTGCCAACGGGGCCAAGCCGTCCGATTGCGCGATCCTCACCCGCGTCAACGCCCAACAGCCGGTATTCGGTGCCGCCTTGCGCGCTGCGAGACTGAAATACCGCGTCCGCAAGGATTCGGGATGGCAATCATCCGCGCTCGCCGACGATGCCGCGTCCAAACGCGCACTATTGGAGGCGATGGGTTTGGACGCCACCGGACTTGCCGCAAACGACGATCCCGGGGTTACGATTTCCACGATCCACGCATCCAAGGGTCTGGAATTCAAGCACGTGTTCCTGATCGGCTGTTCGGAAGGGCTCTTGCCGTACGGTTCGCCGGAAACGGGGGATGCGCTGGAAGAGGAACGCCGGCTTATGTATGTGGGCATCACCCGAGCTGAGGATTCGCTGCATCTGTCGTATGCGCGGACCAAGGATGGTTATGGAGCGCAGCACAGACGCCCATCACGATTTTTGTGACGGGCGTCGTTCATGCATACTGAATGCTCCTGAACATTCAGGAGCGGGAATTGGCTGAAGGCCGGTTGACTATGCCTGAGTATCCTCCGAGTTGCCGTTTTCACTGTCTTCGCCATCTTCGCCGAGCAGCTTGGACAGTTCGGCATCCCAATCGATATCGCCGGTCTTGCCATCTGCGGCAGGGTGGGAAGCGGAACCGTTGGCATCGGAAGAGGAGCCTGAAGGAGCGTCGGACGACGGAGACGCGCCAACTGCGGGCTTGTCGTCAGGCAGCGAAGGCAGCAGATCGGGATGCGACCACTTGGCGTCACGGCCTTCAGGGCCTTCGGCGGCGGTGATCATCTCCCACAATCCGGCGGCCTCGCGCATGCGCTTGGGGCGAAGCTGCAGGCCGAGCAGACTCTCGAACGTGCGTTCGGCCGGGCCGCCCATCGCCCGTTCTCGGCGCAGCATCTCCCGCAACTGTTCGATATGCGGCAGGTGGGCCATGCCGGCGCGCCACACTACGCAGTCCACCCAGCCCTCGACCATCGCCAGCAACGATTCCAGCGAAGAGAGCGCCTCGCGCTGTTCGGGGGTGTCGGGGATGCCGACCTTGGTGAGGTTCACCGCGCCGGAGATCGACTCCGGATCCATCGACGTGGCGTCACGCAGCTGTTCCTCCATCGCATCCAGATCGATGGAGATGCCGCGTGCGTACTTGCCGATGAGCGCCTCGAAACGCGGCATCAGCCACGGTACCGAGGCATACAGGCGGGCGTGAGCCATTTCCTGCAGGGCCAGGAAGGAAAGCACTTCGGATTCGGGGATTTTCTCGGTGGTCTCGAATCCGGAGAGCGCAGCCTCGAACGCGGCGGCGTCGGCAGAGGCATCGGAGCCGGAGACTTGGGCGGTACCGTCAGTTGCCGGAGTATCGCTGTTGCCGGCCGAAGTGAAGCCAATGGGATTGGCGGAAGCGTCGGTGGAGGCGGAGAACGGATTGGTCGCGTCCACCGAAGTGTCGGCCGTGTCGGCCTTGGCCGCAGAAGCCTCACCGTTCAGCATCCTCGCGTATTCGGTGGCGTTCTGGGCAATCAGTCCACCAGCCGGATTCTTCAGCAATGCGATGCCCTGATCGAAACTGCCATGCACTTCATGGCTCAGATTGCCGGCCGCATGCCCCAGCTGCATGGCAAAGGACGTGTTTCCCAGCAGCTTCATCAGTTGGGCTGGGTCTTTCATGCCGTCGGGAATCGGAATCGGCACCGGTCCGGCGAACATGCCGGCAATCTCGCCATCGCCGAACGCGCCGCCAAGACGCTCTGAAATCACCGAAGCCAAAGCGTCGTTCATCGACTCGGCCACAGGAGCTGCGAACTTCGCCCACTGGTCGATGGTGCCCTCCACCCAGCCGGCGCGGGTCAGCACATCCGGATCGCCGGGCGCGGGATTGAACTCGCAGGCGGTATCCAGCCACAGGTTCGCCTCACTCATCGCGCGGCGAGCCGCCTCGCCATCCACGGCGGACACGCTGGACGCGGAACCGGAGGTGTTGGCCTGCTGCAAGGCAATCGACTTGGCGAGCTTGACGTTGATCGGCCCTTCCTCGACAGTGCGCTGCATATCGCCCATCGTGTTGAGTCCGCCGGCGCTGAACGCGGCCATCATCTGCTGGACTTCGGATGGATTGGGCAGCCGGCTGGGGTCCTGACTCATCAGCTGTTCACGGATCTCCTCAGGCAACTGGCTGATCTGCTGCCAGGCCATCTCACCCTGAATGGGGCCGAAGCATTTGATCAGCCACTCGTGAATCGCGTTGTCGTCCATGCGTATCCTTCTTTGCCGCGGTGTGTTACCCCAAGTGTAGGGTCTGCCCGGGCCTGTTCGCTTGTGGCCGAGCAATATTTTCGGTTTATGTTCGTTTTCGGCTGATTTCGGCCCTCCGCTTACACTGTAGGGTATGTTTGCACGCCACAGGAATCAGGAACCAGACCTCGTCCAAGAGCAGGAGAGCCCGACTGCGGATTCGGAAGCGGGGGATGAGCACATGCCATCGTTCGAAGTGAAGCACGATTCGCGCCTATCTCGTGGAATCAGCCGTGCTCGGGCCTATGCGGCCGCTCGTCCGAAACGCCATTTCGTCGGTGCATTCGCCGTGTTGCTTGGTGTGGTGATTCTGCTGCTGCCCAGCCCGTACGTCATCGAGATGCCCGGACCCACCCAGGACGTGCTGGGCAAGGTCGAGGATGGTGCGGTTATCGACATCACCGGTACCGGCGTGACGACGTATAAGGATTCCGGCAAGCTGCTGCTGACCACGGTGAACGCGTCCGGCGTGCCCGGGTACCCGATCGTCAACGCGCAGGCCGTCTGGGGCTGGGCCAATCCGCAGATGGAGGTCATGCCGCGTGAGGCCACGGTACCGGTGGGCCAGAGTGCGGACCAGTATCAGAAGAAAGTCGAACAAGACATGGCCGGTTCCCAGGATTCGGCCAGTGCCGTCGGTCTGGCGCATGCCAAAGCCCATGCGGACGAACTGGGCATTGACGCCAGTGCATTGCAACACGCCAAGGTGACGATGCACGTGGACAGCATCGGCGGACCGTCCGCAGGCATGATGTACACGCTCGGTCTCATCGACAAACTCACCCCCGCCAACGAGAGCGGCGGCAAGACCATCGCCGGCACCGGCACCATAGACAAGGACGGCAAAGTCGGCAGAATCGGCGGCATAGCGCTGAAGATGCTTGGTGCCAAGCGCGATGGCGCCACATGGTTCCTGGCCCCCGCGTCGAATTGTTCGGATGTGGCCGGCCGCGTACCGGATGGTCTGCGCGACGTCAAGGTCGCCACGCTGGACGAGGCGTATCAGGCGTTGGTGGCCATCGGCAAGGGGCAGGCCGACGATTTGCCTCATTGCGAGGCATGACACGCGCGGCCAGTCGTTGTTTCTGGTGAGACGACTCGCATGGGTCTGCCCACAATGCGGCGATTTTCGGCCGCGTTAACGCATTTGTTCGCGAAGACTTGCTAATGTGTCCCCTGTGAATCAAACGGCATCACAGAACGCTGAAGAATTTGGTTTCGAGCCCGGCGATATCGTCCAGGAGTGGCTCTGGGACGACGATGTGGACGATTCCATTCGTGCCCAGATTGAAGAGCTCACGGGCGAGGATCTCGTGGACGAGGACTACGACTCCGCTGTGGACGGCGTCATCGTATGGTGGCGCGACGGCGATGATGAGGACGAATTGTCCGATACGATCGTTGACGCCTACGCGGTACTGGGCAATGACGGCCCGCTGTGGATACTGACTCCCAAGCCCGGCCGCCCGGGTGCCGCCAGCTCCTCCACCGTGCAGTCCGCCGCACAGACCGCCGGTATGAACGCCGCCACCCCGCTGACCGTCAGCTCGGACTGGAACGGCATCCGCCTGCGCGCATTCGGCAAGGGCCGCTGATAAGCCTCAATCAATACGCTTGACTTTAAGCGTATTGACCGGCGTCGCGTGCTGCGTAGTACTGCTGGGCATGACTGAATGTCATTGCGATTGAGCGCTACGGCACGCGTATACGACACCACGTGTCGCGCAGTGCCGGCCATACGCTATTGTTGTCATTTGCGGGCAATTAGCTCAGTTGGTTAGAGCGCCACCTTTACACGGTGGATGTCGGGGGTTCGAGTCCCTCATTGCCCACTTCATGGGACCCTTGAGATTCCAACGAATCAAACACCCCGAACATGCACGGCATCCACATGTGCCCACATTTTGCCCACATCCTTCGAAGCGACCTGCACCGCAGCGTCGATGGTGCGCGCCACATCATCCAAATCGGAATCGAACAGATCCGCATAGACGTCCAGCGTCATGGCCGCCGACTTGTGTCCAAGCATCCGCTGCAAAGCCTTGATGTTCGCGCCGGCATGCACCGCGATGGAAGCGGCCGTATGCCGCAGGTCATGAGGTGGCAACGGCTCCACGCCAGCCCTCCTGCACGCGCTTATGAACCACGTGCGGTTCGATTTCGCCCCCGCAGCCGACTGGTTACGCGGAGGACGGCCAAGATGGTCGCGGAAAACCCAATCGAACGCCCCCTTGCCGGCCAGCACGGGAAGCAGCGCCTCGCCGACTATGGATGGCATTGGCACGTCGCGCATCTCATGCGACTTCGGCGAGGTCTCCGACCATTCGCTACCGATTCGCGTGATGTTGCGTCGCACGTGGATTCGGCGGCGTCCATAGTCAACGTCCTCCACCCTCAAGCCGCACATCTCACCCCAGCGCAGGCCGCATAGGCCGAGCAGGAGGACTAGCGCCTTGCGGTCCTCTGGCTGGATGCGTGCCTTGCCTGCCTCGTCAGCGACGGCGAGCAATTGGTCGATGGTCAGATACCGGTGCAGTCTCCTGCCCTCGCGCCTAGGCAATGCCAGATCGTCGGTCGGAGCCTTGGCGATGAGCCTGTTTTTGACGGCGAGATCGCAGACGCCCTTGAGCACGCCGACGATCTTGAGTACCGTGCTCGGCGCCAATGTCTCGGCCTTGCTGCTGACAAAAGCCTGGAGCTCGCGCTGCGTGATGGAGCCGATTTGTCGGTCGGCGTATTCAGGAGCGATGTGATTGCGCCAGGTGACGTCATCCGTATGCAGCGTATTGGCCTTGAGGATCGGTTTGCGCGTGTCAGTCCATTCGGCGTAGAGATCCGATATGAGGGTGCGTCCGGCTGATTGGTCGACAAAGCTGCCGTCCCTTTTGGCGGCATTGACATACCGGTCGCCCCATGCGTCGGCGTCCATCTTGCGGCGGAAGCCGCGTTTGCCGGTCGCGCTGCCGTCCGGCTTGCGGTAGCGCACCTCGTACCTTTTCCCGGCTTTGGTGGCGTATTGGCGGATGGTGTAGGCCATGCTGGTCTCCTTTGCTGACATGGCCGATTATATGAAGGACCCCGACCTCATGATGCTCGGGACACTTGGGTGCCCCAAGCATCATATTGAAACAGTGTCTATCAACACTTTTCAGAGCTCAGGTTCTGATTTACCGCCTTGGCTTGCTGTAACAAGTCAAGACTTATAAGACAATATAAAAGCCCCACAGATTGTGGGGCTTAATGCTTTTAGAGGCTGTTCGCGGCATTGTAGAATTCCTGCGCGTCCTCGGCTTTCTTGAATTTCAGCGGCAGTGAGCGCAACGCACTGTATTTCCATGTGACCGTGCGCTTCTTCAACACCACGCCCTGCAGGTCGCTCACCTGGTATGCTTCGGTCTTCTTATACCGGTGCAGGTACGTCGTGCAGACATCCAATTCCAGACGATTGGCATACAGGCGGATACCCATAAACAGCGGGTCGTCAAGCCTTTCGCACGTGTAGATCGCGCCCGGCGCGGGCTGTGGTCTCTTCGCCATGATTGTTCTCCTTCGCTTTCCATTGATTCTATGCTTCAGATAATGCTGACACGCTCGGCCATGACTTGGCGGTAGTCTTCGAGGACTTGTGTCGTTATGTCGAGTTCGTCCGCGATCTGCCAGTCGTACTCGTACATGCGTTCTAGCAGTGCGAGTTCGACCGAATCGACCAATAGGAGCGCTGTCTGCGTGCGACAGCGGCGTTCCTGCTTCGAACGATCGTTCGCACAACCATCGTCACCGTGCTTCCAATGCAGCAGCTCGTGCACGAGCGTGCACCGTTTGGCCGTGTACGTGAGCCTGCGGTCAATCAGTATCACCTCGGTCGCGTCGTCGTAGCAGCCCCATAGTCCGTCCGGCAGGATGGCGCTGGACACGGTTACGGGTAGGCCGGTGATCGCGCGGCGCATGGCGCCGTATGTCATGCGCCGGTCGATCGGCAGGTCAGGCAGGCTCGTCGTAATCCGGCCCAGCCTCTCCATTAATGGCCTCCCGCTTGCCAGCAGAGTTATAGGCGGCCAGTTCATAGCCGGACCGTGCCTTCGCCTCGGTTTCCTCGACGGCGTGACGCCGCGAGTTCATCACTATGTCGCCTATGGAGACGCCCGTCACCTCGCTGATACGCTCCAGATCACTCAGGTTGAGCGGGCGTGTGAAGTTCTGGCGCTTGTACCAGTAGTCTTCCCCGAAGCCGCATGCCTTGGCGAATTCCTTGATGGTCATGCCGCTTTGCTTCTGGAGCCTGACGCATTCGCCCATGACCTGTCTGGCGAATGCGGTCACTTCGTTTGCTTTCATACCCATGTCTCCAGTATAGCCAATTGCGTAGCAGCATGTGTTCGATTTGTGAATGTCTACGCAATTTCATAGTTTGTATCTACGAATTTGCGTAGCGTATAAACCATCGAAAGGAAACAAGACATGACAGCCAACAAGACCAATGAGACTCCGCCTCACCAGCGTAACCAGTGGACGAAGGAGTGGTATTGGTAAGCCTGACCGAAACCGCCAGCAGGAACCTCAGAGCGGAACTTGCAAGACGCGACAAAACAGCGGAAGACCTCGCCGCCGCTTGGGGATACGAAATCAGGACAGCGAACAACCGACTCAAAGGTCGCACGCCACTATCGACCGACGAGATTGAAAAAGCTGCTGGACTGTTCGGCCTCGACCCGGAAAACCTGACGATGCTCCTTATACAGCCGATCGACAGCATCAAACAATTCAAAGCCTGAAAGCGATGCCAAAGGAGCATTCGATGGACAGCAAGACCTACAACAAAGACCTGCGCAAGGCATGCGTGGAAGCCGTCTTCGACGAATTCGCCGAGCATGGCGACATGATTCGCCCGCAATACGCGGAACAGTGGGATGAAATCTACGCGAGCCGGCTCTTTGGCCACATCACCGGACCGATGAACATCGACGTGCCCGACCTCGTGGACGTCATCATCGACACGATCGTCAAGGAAGCGCATAAATGACCAGCCAACTACTCAACCCGCCAAAACCGCCGACGCTCCACGAACCCGGATGCCTGCTGCTCGCATCAAGCGGCTTCTACATCCGCTTCCATGAGGACGGTAGCGCCAGCCTCGTGGACGGCATCCAAGACATCACCATCGCGGACTTCACATCAGCGGAAATCGAAGGCATCGCCTACGGACTCAACAACAAGGTGGGAAACACAAGATGAGCTGGATGGACGACGGCGGATTCGACATGCAGGCATTCACCGCCCAGGACGGCAGGCCGATGGCGCGAATGGTCTTCTGCACATCGACAGGCCCAACCTACTTCATCCTCACCAAGACCGAAGTGCAACGCATCCGCCGCGAATGCAATCGAATCCTCAAGGAAATGGGCGCAAACAATGAACGCATATCAGCCAGTTCTTGACCCTGCTTGCGGCGGGCGAATGTTCTGGTTCGACAAGTCAGACAGCCGTGTGCTCTTCGGTGACGTGCGCGACGAAAGTTGGGAACTATGTGACGGACGAAGATTCGAAGTCAAGCCAGACATGCTGATGGACTACCGCGATCTTCCATTCCCTGACGAGACGTTCCGCATGGTCGTGCTCGACCCACCGCACCTGCGCAATGCGGGAGAGACGAGCTACATGGCGCAGAAATACGGATGCCTCGACCAAGAGACATGGCAAACAGACATCAAGACCATGTTCAGCGAGTGTTTCCGCGTCCTGAAAGAGCATGGCGTGTTGATCTTCAAATGGAATGAGACACAGATACCCGTCTCTCAGATTCTCAAGCTCACCACATGCAAGCCGCTCTTCGGCAACAAACAGCCGAACCGCACCGGAACACATTGGATTGTTTTTATGAAGGAGACGAAATGAGACAAAAAGAGACCAATCGGAGACTGGTCTACCGTGCACGCCGCGTGAAGACCTCCATCGCGAGCATCGCCTTCGTGGTGTCGTGCACGCTGCTCTTCGTCGCCGAACGCCCGGCATCCGCGCCCGGCCTATGGGTGGTGGCCGCAGTCTACCTGCTGACCGGCCTATGGCTGGCAATCCGCTTCGCCCCGCGCGATGACGACACTGATTCTTCCCCACGCCAAGTGGGGCGGCAAGGCGAAAGCCGCGACAACTGAAAAATAACCCCGGCGGAAAGCCTGCAACCCACTACAAGGGGATAAGCAGCCGTTTGTGACCAGCCTTCCGCCTCAAGCCGGTAACGGCACCCGCCGACGCCATCCTCTTCTCCTGTACCTCCTTGTTGATCTCTCTCGGATGGCGAGACGCGGGGCTTGGGTTCGACTCCCAAGACCGGCACTGGGTTCGCGGGAAGCGTTTTGACTATACACAACAAACCAACAAACGCGTCGCATGCAATCCCGCGAACCCCACCAAACCACACACAAAGGAAACCCAATGAGCAATGAAATACAACGATTCGACTTCAAGGGCTCGGCGCTGCGCACACTGACCGACGAGGCTGGGGAGCCTTGGTTCGTCGCCAAGGACGTGTGCGACATCCTCGAACTGCACAACGTTACTGAAGCTCTTCGGCCTCTTGATGATGACGAGAAGAGCAACTTCAGAAATTCTGAAGTTGCTCAGAATGGCGGTCGCGCGCCAATCATCATCAGCGAGCCTGGCCTGTACAAGCTCATCATGCGTTCGCGGAAGCCGGAGGCGAAGGAGTTCCAACGTTGGGTGACTCACGAGGTGCTTCCGCAGATCCGCAAGACAGGCGGCTACATTCCAACCACGGACGCGGACGATGACATGACCATCCTTGCGAAGGCCGTGATGATCGGCCAACGCACCATGGAGGAACAGAAGCGACGCATCGCCGAACAGTCTGAGCATATCAAGGCATTGGAGCCGAAAGCGCGGTTCGCGGACGCCGTAGCCGCGTCGGACGGTACGTGCCTCATCGGGGAACTCGCGAAGATGCTGCGTCAGAACGGTTTGGACATTGGCCAGAACCGACTGTTCGAGATCCTCCGGCAGGACGGCTACTTGGGCAAGTCCGGCTCGAACCGCAACGTGCCGACGCAGAAGGCCATGGACCTCGGCCTGTTCCGCATCAAGGAGACCACCGTCACCCACGCGGACGGGCATACGACCGTCAGCCGCACGCCGAAGGTCACCGGCAAAGGCCAGACGTACTTCATCAACCGCTACTGCCCACGCGCCGACCATGAGTGACGATCTGCTCACGCCAGTCGCCCTGGCATCCATGCTTGGCATGAGCGTGCGCACCCTCGCCAACTGGCGCTCCACCGGCAAAGGCCCGCCATATTTGAAAATCGGCGCGGAACCGCCAGAAGGCCATCAGGACAGGCGCAAAGTCCGCTACCAACGTCAAACAGCGGAAAAGTGGGCTTTGGCGCACAAGTATCGAAGAACGGTGGCGAGATGAAAAACGGCATGTTCGTCCCAGCGACACGGATACAAGGCAGTCCAGACGTCAAAAACGACGGGAAAGCACGCGTCGATACCAGCAAACCGACCCTCACCCAGCAGGGAATCGACGTGGACGAGTTTATCAGCGAAACCACGCGCTCATCGAAAGACTCAGAAAGGGGACGAATTGAAACACGAATACACGGACGGCGAGCTCGCCGAACTGAAAAGCATTTACGACGAGTCAGGCAAAGCGGGATTAAGCCGTGACGAAATGCGAGCCATGCGCAAAGCCGGACTCGTCGCACAAACCACCCAAAACACAGTAAAGGAACCAGACACCATGACCGCCACCACTACTCCAGTCCAAGAACGGAATCCCACGACTCCGGAGAACCCACGCGCCGTCATCGCGAACGCGCTGGTCGGCATCTACGACTCCATCTCGGCATTGCAACGTGCCGCATACCATGTCAACGACAAGGTCGTCTACATGTTCGCCACCAAGCTGCTGAACAGCGAATTGATGGATTTGAAAGCCAACTACAGCAAGGATGCGGCGAGATGAGACTCAAGTTCAACAGCAAGGATGGCGTTTTCGCAATCAAAGCCGAAAACGAAGAGGAAAAAACCCAGCTCAAAACGTCGGCGGTCCCCATCTGCAATCTCATCATCGATTTTTTCGATGGTGAAATCCTGGAAGAGAAAGTGACGAAGGAATGAAGCGTATCCCACTCAAGGACACGGAACGCTACACGGTCGAGCGGTTCAGGCAGTGCAAGAAGACGGAACGTCATCTCGCGTGGTTGAAGAGTCGTAAGGCGGGTGTGGGCGGGTCTGACATGAGCACGATCCTCGGCCTTAACGCTTACAAAACGCCTTACGAATTGTGGCTTGAGAAGACCGGCCGCGTGGAACCGGAGGATATTTCCGACAAGTGGGCAATCGTCAAGGGCAATGCCTTGGAGAACGAGCTCAGGAAGCGTTTCCGCGCCAATCATCCGGAAATGCTCGTCACGGACGGCACCGACAAGCAGTTCATCGCCCGTGAGAAGCCATACCTGCGCGCATCCCTTGACGGCATCCTGCAAAGGGAGGACGGAAGTTTCGGGATCCTCGAAATCAAGACGGCTGGTAATCGTCGAGCGGGGGACTGGCATGACGAGGACGGCAACCTCCGAATCCCGCCATACTACTTGGCTCAAGTCGAGTTCTACGCGCTAGTCACGGGATGGACATGGGGCTACGTGTACGCGGCCATCGGAGACGACGAGCCGGTAGAGATCCCGTTCGAGGCCGACGTGGAGGATATGGCCGCGATCGACAAGGCCGCATCCGACTTCTGGCATTTCGTCACCACCGACACGCCACCGCAGCTCACCACAGGCGGGGACGTGCAGAAGGCGTTCCCAGAACCCACGCCGGACATCGTGGACGAAAGCGCCGACGATGACCTCTACGACCTGCTCGCAAGATACGAGAGCGCCACCGGAATACTCCATGACATGAAGGCCGCTCAGAAGGAATTGCAGGAGCAGATCATCCTGCGCATCGGCTCGCATACGGGCGTGCGCTGCGGCAACCTCCAAGCCACCTACAAGCCGACGACCCGCAAGGAATACGTCGTCAAAGCCACCACATACCGCAAATTCGCATTCAAATCTACCGAAGAAAAGGAGCAATAATCATGGGACAGATCGCACAGCAGGCGCAAGGCCGGCAGATGGTCGAAATGACGCCGAAGAAGAACCTCCAGATGCTGATGCGGAAAAGCTGGCCGCGCATCGCCAGCGTCGTCGGCAACAACATCAGCCCCGACCGCCTCTACCAGATGTGCGTGTCCGCGATCAACAAAACGCCGAAACTCGCGGAATGCTCGCCGCAAAGCGTGCTCTCATGCTTCATGACCTGCAGCGCGCTCGGACTGGAACCGTCCAACGTGGACGGATTGGGACGAGCCTACGTGCTTCCCTTCTACAACAAGAAATCCGGCGGAATGGAAGCCACGTTCATCATGGGCTACCGTGGCATGATCGACTTGGCGCGACGTAGCGGCCAGCTCGTGGACATCAGCGCCCGAGCCGTACACCAGGGAGACGAATTCTCATACTCGTATGGTCTGGACGAGGAGCTGCACCACGTGCCATGCGCCAACCCCGGCGAGCTGACCCACGTGTACATGGTCGCGCATTTCAAGGACGGCGGACACTACTTCCTCGTCCTTAACCGTCAGGAGATCGAGCAGGCGAGGGCACGCAGCAAGAGCGGTAATTTCGGCCCGTGGAAGACCGATTACGAGGCCATGGCGAAGAAGACCGCCATCCGTCGCGCCGCCCCGTACCTGCCTTTGACCGTGCAGGCGCAGACCGCCGCCTCCAATGACGACACCACTCCTGACTACGGCGACGTGTTCCAGCCTGTGCTCGAGGACGATATCGTCGACGAAGCCGATGACGTGAACGCCGAAGTCATGGAGCCGGACATGTCGGACACCGGCGCCGAGCCTGAGACGGAAGCAAAGGACGGTGAGTGATGGACGAGAAGATTCGCAAGTACCTGCAATGGCTGGACAGTAAGTGCGCCGAAGCTGAAAGAGCTAAGGAATTATGCCTGGACTTCTCTTACGACGATGGGCGTGGGGACGCTTACGGCAGGGCAAAAGGCGAATTCATACACATCTTCGACGTGAAGGATGGTGAGTGATGGCCGGAGAGACCGTTATCACGATCGTCGGCAATCTGACCGCCGACCCGGAAACCCGCACGACTCAGAATGGTGGCACGGTCTGCAATTTCATCATCGCCAGCACGCCACGCCAATACAACAGCCAGTCCGGCCAGTGGGAGGACGGTCCAGCGTTGTTCCTCCGCTGCGCCGCTTGGCGTGACCTCGCCGCGCATTGCGCGCAGAGCCTATCGAAGGGCATGCGCGTGATCGCGCAGGGACGGTTGCGGCAACACTCCTATCAAGCTCAGGATGGCTCCAACCGCATCGTGATCGAGATGCAGGTTGACGAGATCGGCCCGTCCCTACGGTACGCGACCGCGCAGGTCACGCGCGCCGACAGCCAACGGTCCACGCGACCCCAACCCACGGGACAACGGGAAGACGCCCCCGCGACGGACCCATGGACCGCCGACCGTGCCGCCGGTGGTGGCGCGACAGCGACGGACCCGTGGTCGGACGCGGACGGTGAATTCTGATGCGCGAATGGATCGAACCACCTGACGTGGAACCGGTATGTCCCAGGCATGGGTGCGCGTTGTATCCGGCGCGCCCCATCCCATGCCCCGAATGCGAGCTCGAAGCCGAAGAACAGGAGGCCGACCATGACGAGCGAGATTGACATCGCGATCAGCAGGCAACTGTGGTGGACGCAGAACCGGCGAAGCCGAAGCTGGGCGGTGCCATACCAGCGCAAGAAGCAGGTCAAGGCCGCCGCCCACATCACCTTCCGCAGTCTCATCAACGCCGGCAGACTCACGCGCCCGACGCATTGGCCGGTGCACGTGACAGCCATCATCCACCCGCTCACCCACGGCAGATTCGACCCCGAGAACGCTGCACCCATGGTCAAGGCGATACTCGACGGCATCACCCAGTCAGGCTACTGGCCCGACGACAACGCCATATACGTGACAGGCCCCGACTACCGGCTCGGCGAACCCAGCACGCAGAAGGGCGTCTACCACATCACCATCAGAATCGAGGACACGAAATGAGCTGTCAATACAAGGTTTTCCCGGTGTTTTGGACTGGCAGTGGCATTAATCGTTGCTTGTCCAATATGGAGTTGCTTGAAAAAGCTCTGAATGATGGTCGGAAGATTGTACGACTGGACACCATCCCGCCACTGGAAGTCCCATGTGCCGCACTCGTCTACATTCTCGAAAAGCAAAGCGAGGACGCGAAATGAGCAGGACTGATACCACCGCCATGCTGTCACAACTGGGGGAGAGAGGTAGACGATGAGCGGGACCCGCCGATATCGTAAGCTCTCCGCCGAGGCGTTGGGCACGCTGCTGAGGCTTATCTCTGAGGATGAGTTGACGCCGAAGCAGATCGCGGAGCGCGCCGGAGTGTCACGCCAACAGGTCTACGAGTACCGGAAGAAACTCAAGAACCATGAGCAGACCGCGCCGTTGACCGACATGTCCACGCTTGTGATCCATCAGCGAGTCGTCTTCCGCCCGGACATGACCAACGAGAACCCGGATGACGTGAACGGGCCGAGCCTCATCGACCCGGACAGCAGCTTCGAATGTTCCCGATGCGGCCAGTCCATGAGCCGTGAATGGTTCACCATCGAAGGCAACAGGATCAAACCGGATTTCCGCTATTGTCCCGGCTGCGCGGGCGTGGCTACCCCATACAGGGATGACACGATAAGCCCCGATGTGAGGGAGGCCGGAGATGGGCAACTGGCGTGACAAGGCCGCTTGCCGTGACATGGACCCTGACTGGTTCTTCCCCGCCACGCGGCAGGAGGAACGATTGGCGCTCAAGGCCTGCTCCACGTGCCCGTCGATACGCGAATGCGCACGGTACGCGGCGGAACATGCACGGATAAACGGCTACCCGTTGCAAGGCGTATGGGGCGGGATAAACAGAAGCAAAAGCAACAACTACAAGGGCAACAAAAAGGAGATGCAGAAATGAGCATCGCGGATTATGAAGCGGAGAAAGCGTATCCGACCCGCCACTGGGCAGGAACGCACCTCAAGGAACAATTCTGCTGTGACACGGACGATCTACAGGAAGCGTACCTGCGCGGCCGCAATGCGCCACCGGCCGATGCCGAGGGCGAAGCCGTGGCGAAACGGCTCCTATGGAACAGCTGCGAATGGGATGGCGATGACTGCTATGCGGCATGGAATGAGGAAGAAGCATGGGATTACGCAGGTCGCACCCCCGGATGGCAGGAAGACTATATCCGACAAGCCACGGAACTACTCGAACTGGCACGGAAGGCGGCAAACGAATGAGTCGCAATGGCAAGGCCGAAACACTCGCCATCGCCGCCTCCGTACTGTTCTCCGTACTGTTCTTCGCCCTCGTTGCCTATCTCGGCTGGGCTGGAGCAACGGCGGACACCATCATCCTCCGCGACGGCAGCCGATCATACGCATGCCAGACCAACAGAATCTCACAAGCGCCACACAACTGCAAACCGGTCAAGGAGGAATCATGAGCATCGGATACGTGGAATGCGCCCACTGCGGCGAGACCGTCGGCGACTACTACGTGACATGCCCCTACTGCGGGTACAAGCTCGACGAACCAGAACCGTTCTTCCCGGTATTCCTCAACTAGGACGCGAACATGAGAATCAGGACAATCAGGCCGGAATTCTACCAGTCCGAAAGCGTCGGCTCGATGACATGGAAGACACGGCTCGTGTTCATCAACCTATGGAGCTACGTGGAGGACAACGGCGTGAATCTCGACAATCCGCGTCTCTTCCGAGGCCAATGCATGCCTTACGACGATTCAGTGCTTGATGACATCGAGGACGCGTTCGCGGAATTGGAGCAGTGCGGCGGCATCATCCGCTACGAGCGCGACGGCAAGCGCCTTCTTTTCGTTCCGGGCTTCGTAAAATGGCAGAACATCACACGTCCGGGCACCTGCCACTACCTGCCGCCGGACGGCTGGGACAAGCGTGGATGCAAGATCATTCATGAGGATTCACGACAGTTGCATGAACATTCATGCGAGTCGCATGAGGATTCACGACAGTTGCATGAACATTCATGCGAGTCGCATGAGGATTCACGACAGTTGCATGACTGTAGTAGGAGTAGGAGTAGTAGTAAGAGTAGAAAGAAAGAAGAAGAAAATAAATTTTCTTCTTCCAAAGAAATCACAGCCGATTGCTACCACGATTCCATCGAATACGCCGCGACCGACAGGACCATCGCTTCTGAATACGCGAATCTCGACCTCACCGACGCATGGCTCGCATTCACCGACCGACACCAAGGGGAAACCCGCATCGTCAACGACTGGACGCGCCTGTGGAAAGGCTGGTGCCAACGCCGCGCCAACATGAGCGGCATACCACACTCGAAACGCCACATACACACATGGCAGTGCGAACACGTGCTGCAGGCGCTCGGACGCGACAAGGAAACCGCCACGCCAGACCAACAAGCCTGCCAGATGGCGAAACAACTCAACAAGGAGGAAAACGCGAAATGAACAGCAGAACCACCACCCATCCCACGCACGAAGAACTAGCCAAAGCATGGCGAGAAGGCTACGCCGCAGGGTGGAAAGACCAGGAATGCGACTTCCCGCAATATACAAGCGAAAACCCATACAAGCATTTACTTCGAAAACAGCAGGGGGGTGAGGCAGGACGATGACCGAGCATGAGGAATACTGCGTGAGCATCCGCGAATCCTACAGAGCGCCCGACTCCACGCTGGTCGGATGCGCGGTTGTGTTATGGGCTTGGAGCAGTTACGACGAAACATGGTGGTATGCGGCCAGGCGTGAATACCTGTTCGCGGACTACAACGGCAGCCGCAGGAAGGCGTTGCGGCAGGCGAGACGGGACGCGAGAAAACTCGCCGGAATCTTCGACTGCACTAACCATGACATCAACGAGGAAGGAATGTGGCAATGAACGGCGTGGGCACGTTGGACACAAGCATCTTGGCCGGCTACATCGTCCGCCCGAAGGGTGATATGAGACGGTATACATGCCGAGTGTACAAGACGCTCCAAGAGGCATCGGATGTGGCGCAGGAGCGCGCCGACTCCCGCCACAGGCCGTACGAGGTGCGTGCAGCCTATGAGACTTCGCAGCGGATCATTAAAACCATCGAACCAGGGGAAAGCAAATGAAGAAAATACTCGAGAACATGATCATCAAATGGCATCAGGCCGGATACACGCTCGACGAAATCGCGCCACTCATGCCACAAGTGCCCAAAGCCGCAATCGCGGCCATCATCCACCAGCACGACAAGGAGACCACACTTTGACCGACTGCCAGCACTGCCACAAGCCAATGAAACCGGCGTCCGCGAACATGCTCTGCGCAAACTGCCGTGAAGACTACTGGACCATGATTTATCAGCTCGGACACGTCCAACTACCAGCCCTGCGAAGCATCATGCTCCGCCAGGCACACATCGGCCCCACAAGCCACACGCCAAACAAAGGCAACGCGCCACTACCCATCGACACCCGCGCACAAGACCTCATCACCGAATCCGAAGCATGGCTCGCCGAACAAGCAGGCAAAATCAGGATGCAATACGGCAACCTGCCATGGAACAAGGCATGGCAGCGCATCATCACCAACAAACACACCATATTGACGATGAGCACCGCAGCCGGCGACTACGCCACCCTGCAACACATCACCAGACGCAACGAACAAGCGTTGACGCCGGAAGAAGAGCTCATAATCCTCGGCACCTGCCCAAACTGCCACAGCATGCTCACCGGCACGCCAGAAGCCGAATCGGCCACATGCCAAAACTGCCACAGCGAATGGGCCGCGCCAGCAATCAAAGCAGCCCGAGACGAAAGACTATGGCAAGTGCAAATCACCGGCACACCCAGCGACGCGGCAAAAGAGCTGAAACGATACGGCCTGACCATATCACGCAACCTCATCAGCCAATGGCTCAAACGCGGCAAACTGTCGCACGCCACGCCGACGGAACACAAGCGGCAGTACACGTTCAACCTCGGCGAGTTGGCCGCACTACTTGACTGTCACCGTTGAAATGCTATACTGTCGTATGTTCGTAGAATGGTTCAGCCAGAAAATGGTTGGACCATTATTCATATCCAGCTTCGATAGCTCAACGGTCAGCACAGATACCAAGGCGGTGACCACATGCCAAGAATCCGCAAGACCACACGCCAATTCGAAAAAGACAAGGCCGCATTCTTCAGCCAATGCAAGGCACAGCATGCAGTCTGCTGGTTGTGTGGCATGCCGATAGACTATGCAGCCACGAAGAACACCACCGATGATTCATTCAACCTCGATCACCTCTATCCCGTCTCGAAGCACCCCGAACTGCAATTCGACCCAGCAGGCTTCAAGCCAAGCCACACCAGCTGCAACCGACTCCGAAGCAACCAAGACCCACCAACACCAATCGGCACACTAAGCCGACAATGGATAAAGACAGCATGAGCAAGGAGGCAACGATGCCACAGCAGCCAGCCACACTAGAGCTCAGCGCCACAATCAGCGACAAGACATTCCCAATCAGCTCATTCACCGTCAACATCCCAATCAACGTCACCCACGGCGAAGTCACCAACTACAAAGTCGGAGACGCATACACCACACTCATCACACCCAAGCCACCAACACAGTTTGGCAAGGAGCATCGCATGACACATCCCATTAACGTCGATATAGACGAGCAATGGATTCGCGACCGGTTCGCGAACATGCTCATCGACATGGCCGAGGAACTCAGCCCCGGGATACGCTTAGGACGCGCCGGCCGCCGCACGGGACATGTGGATGGTGGGTGCCGCCTAGTCTCGGTATGTCGGGATTCGATACACGATTCACAAACGCAATCAAAGCATTCGAAACAGCATTCGAAACCAACCCCGACGAGGTAGGGGCGGTGAAATCCTGAAAACCACCCCGAGCCGACCCACGTCCCGCGTGGTTGCTCTTCCTCTCCCCGATAATGTTTTTTGTTGATGGGTCGCGCGCGAAGGAGGCTTTATGGCAGTTAAGAAGGGTGTTTCCGAGCGTCGGTTTCCGCATGAGTCCGTGGCGGACGCGTTGGAGAGGTCTTTGCGTAATGCGAAGTCGTTGCGTGCCGAGAATGCGGCTGTCGTGGCCGCTGCGCGTATTCTCGCCAACCGGATTGATTCGATTTGCGAGACTGGTTTCATTGACGAGAACGGGAAATTGGACAATGTGTCGGTTCCGACGTTTTTGAAATACTGCCAGTCGCTTGGTTTGACGTTGGTGGAGCCCGCCAAGGTTGGTCGGCCTGCGAAGCCGAAGGCCGAGGCGAAGCAGGAGACGCCGAAGAGCGACAAGGTCGTGCAGATGGCGGATTTCATGAAGCGTTTCGGCTAGGAGGCGGTGTCTGATGGCGGCGGAGAATCTCACGGTTTTCGGTGCCATCGACGATGAGAGGCATGGCGTGACCTTGCCGCGTATCTTCACGCCGCCGCTCCGGCCGTTGACCAAGGAGACCTCGAATGGTTTCGCGGTGATCGCGTTCGCGGAGATCATGCTGCATGTCCACCTTTACCCGTGGCAGCAGTGGTTATTGGTGCATGCCTTGGAGTTGCTTGAGGATGGCAGTTACCGTTTTCGCAAGGTGATTGTGCTTGTGGCCCGCCAGAATGGCAAGACCACGCTTATGGGCGTTTTGGCCGCGTGGTGGCTGTTCGTGGACTCCAACAAGCATCCGGATAGGGTGCCGCCGGTGAAGTTCCTCGTGGTCGGTGCGGCGCAGACGTTGGACAACGCGAAGGGCCCGTACAATCAGGTCAAGGAGTGGTGCAATCCTCAGCCCTCGACTGATGAGGAAGCGGATCTGGTGATTCCGGATCTCGCCGCGATGACGCAGAAATTCGTCAACACCAACGGCGAGGAGGCGATCATCACCCGCTCGAAGGCGCGCTATATCGTCCGCGCCGATAAGAACATTCGAGCCAAGTCGGCCGCGCGCGTGGTGTTCGATGAGCTGCGTGAGCAGCATAATGATGATGGCTGGAATGCCGTCAGCCAGACCACGAAGGCCGTCTGGTCGAGCCAATTATGGGGCATTTCCAACGCCGGTGACTATCGGTCTGTGGCGTTGCGCAAGCAGGTGGACAAGGGCCGTAAGCTCGTTGACGAGTGGACGCGCCTGAGCGCCGACGGCGGCAATCCGTCCGACGTGTTCATGTCCGGCGAGCAGGATGGATCGTTTGGCTATTTCGAGTGGTCTGCGCCTGACAAGTGTCCGGTGGATGATGCCGCCGCTATCCGTCAGGCGAATCCGTCGCTCGGCTATGGGCCGATGACCGTCATGAGCGTCCGTTCGGATATTGATGGCATGACCGAGGCGGCGTTCCGCACCGAGGTCCTGTGCCAGTGGGTCACGGCTGACATCATTCCTTTCATCAGTCCGAAAATGTGGGCCAGCGGCATTGACTCGCGTTCCACGATACCGGACGGCAATCGTGTTGTCCTGTCCGTGGACACGAGCGCGGACCGTAAGACCACGTATGTGGCCGCTGCCGGAATGCGTGCGGACGGTTTGCCGCACGTGGAGCTGATAGCCCGCCGTGACGGCATGCTGTGGGTGCCGCATTATCTTGACTTGCTGCAGGAGCATTGGCCGCATGTCACGGAGATCGCCGTGCAGGGCAAGGGTTGTCCGGCAGTGGACTTCATCGACCCGCTCACTGAAAAAGGCTGGACGGTGCATCTCATCGAAGGCTTCCGTCTGGGTGCGTGCTGCGGTCGTTTCCACGACCGTGTGCGCGAGGGAAAGCTGCGGCATCTTCCGCAGCCCGCCATCGAACAGCAGGTGAGTGTGGCCGTGTCACGGCGTCTTGGCGAGGTCGAGGTGTGGGACCGTACCAAATCAGCATTGCAGATTTCCGGCTTGGTGGCCGAATCGCAGGCATTGTATGCGTTGGAGACCATGCAGGCTGTGGATGTCGAACCGGCTAAGGCTTCCGCCTATTCGGGGCATGAATTGATGATTCTTTGATTTTTTGAAGCGATTGGAGGTGCCTTATGGGCCTTTGGAGCGCCTTGAGGAACGTTTTCCAGCCGCGCTACAGCATTTCCTTTGATTTGTCTGACCAGATGGCCGTGATTCAGGGTCAGACGGAGGCCGAGCTTTTCAAGACGCAGCCGCATTTGCGTACCGTGATTACTTTTCTGGCGCGGAATGTCGCTCAGGTCGGCTTGAAGGAGTTCGAGCGTGTCAGCGACACAGACAGGCAGCGTGTGACCGATGATGTGCTGATAAATCTGCTGAAGCAGCCGAACGGCACGATGACGGGCTATGAGTTGATGCGTCAGCTTGTGGCTGACTTGGCGCTTTACGATAACGCTTACTGGGTTGTCATGCAGACGCCTGATCGGGATGCCGACAAGTTCGGTAGCTGGCAGATTCAGCCGATTCCGCCATGCTGGGTGCAGGCGAAGCGTGATGGCAGTGTGTTCCAGCCGGCCTATTATCGCGTTTATCCTGATTTGGGCACGTCATACTATGATGTGCCGGCCGATGACATGCTTGTGTTCCACGGGTGGAATCCGGATGACCCGACGCAGGGCGTTACTCCCGTGAGGGCCTTGAAGGACATTATCAACGAGCAGATTCAGGCATGGTCGTATCGCACTCAGGTGTGGAAGCGCGGCGGCCGTATCGGCAGCGTGCTGGTGCGTCCGAAGGATGCGCCGGAATGGGATGACGCCGACCGTGAGCGTTTCCTGCGCGGGTGGAAGGAATTCACCGACAGGGGAGCGCAGGCCGGTGCCACGCCATTGCTTGAGGATGGCATGGAGTTGAAGCGTTTGGGCTTCAACGCTCGCGAGGAGGAATTCAGCGAGGTCACGAAGCTTTCGCTGTCCACCGTCGCAAGCGTCTACCACGTCTCGCCGGTCATGGTCGGCATCCTTGATAACGCGAATTTCTCGAATACCAAGGAATTCCGCAAGATGCTGTATTCCGAGACGCTTGGTCCGACCATGCGCATGATCGAGGACAGGATAAACACTTTCCTCGCTCCGAAGGTCGGTGCGCCGGACGTGAATTACATCGAATTCGACATCCGCAGCAAGCTTTCCGGCGATTTCGAGGAGCAGGCCAGTGTGATGAGCACTTCGGTGGGAGCTCCGTGGATTACGCCTAACGAGGCGCGCGCCAGTCAGAATCTGCCGCGCGTCGATGGCGGTGACGAACTGGTTGTGCCGCTCAATGTCACCAAGGGCGGCCAGTCAAGCCCGCAGGATGGCGGTGACCCGTCGCGTCCAGCCGACGGTTCGGCCATTGAATCGGACGACGGCGAGAAAACAGCGGCAATCGTCAATGCTTGGCGCGACCGCTTGGAGAAGAGCGTCAGATCACGTTTCGGCGCCGGTATGGGCGTCGATGACATCAAATGGCTCAAATGGCAGAACGAACTGCAGGCCGACCTGACCATCAAGGCCGGTTTGGGGCAGTTCGATGCCGGTGTGAGGGCATTGCAGGAGACAGAGGACATGCGAACGTATTTCAAGGAGGTGCATGATGCACTTTAAGGATTTCGATTGCCGATTCAAGGCCGACGGCGAGGACTCGGCGCTCAAGGACGGCGAATTCATCGCCTACCCTTCCACTTTCACCCGCGAACCCGACTGTTATGGTGAAGTGGTGGCGAACGGCGCGTTCAGCAAAACGATCAAGGCATGGCAGGACAGCGGCAACACGCTGCCGGTGTTGTATGGGCATCGTATGGATGACCCCGATTACAACATCGGCGGCGTCGATTCGATGGGCGAGGACGATCACGGCTGGTGGATTAAAGGCCATTTCGACATGGACTCTCCGAAGGCTGCGCAGGTCTACCACTTGATCAAGGAAAAGCGTCTGAGTCAACTGTCCTTCGCGTTCGACGTGGTGGACGAGGGCGAGGTTGAGCTTGATGATGGCACCAAAGCGAACGAACTGCGCGAATTGAAGGTGTATGAGGCGTCCTTCGTGCCGATCGGGGCGAATCAGGATACCGGCATCGTGGACGTGAAGGACGCGCTGAGCCGGTTGAAGACCGGACGCCCCCTCTCGCAGAAGAATCTAGACATTCTCTCGCAGATCGCCGATGACCTGACAGGTCAGGCGAAGAAACTCAAGGATTTCGTGGCTGAGAACACCACTCAGTCCGACAACAACAATGACAATGACCAGAGTGACGATGCGAAGGCATCGGATGCCGGTGCAGCCAAGAACGAGGAGCCTGAAGGGGCCAAGTCCGAGGAGCCGGACGGTTTTTCCGAAGCGGAAGCGTTGCAACTCGCAATAAAGATTGCCCAAGTTGGGCGGAAAGGAGAGTGACCGTAATGGCATCTCTCAAGGAAAAGCGAGCCGCGCTTGTCAAGCAGCTCGAGGAGAAGCAGGGTCTGCTGGCCGCTGGCAAGGCGGATGGCGACACCATCGCATTCGTGAAGACCGCGCTGGCTGAGGTCGAGGGCATCGACCGTCAGATGGACGGTATGAAGCAGGCCGATGATCTGCTCACGCAGATCGGCCAGCTCAACGCCAAGTCTGGTGTGCGGCATGTCGGTGGCTCCGATGCCATCCATGCCAAGAGCGTCGGCGAATATTACGTCCAGTCCATGCAGACGGCGGGCCTTGACGTGAAGTCCGCCATCGCTCATGGTTACGAGGTCGAGTGCAAGGCGAACACCGACACCAATGTCGAGGGTGCGCCGTCTGCCGGTTACACGCCGTATCTGACCCAGACCGATACCGAGCCTGCTCGCCCGTATCAGCGTCCGCTGGTCGTGGCCGACCTGTTCTCTACCGGCGCTATCACCGGCACCGTCCTGCAGTACCCGGTTTTCGATGAGCTGGAAGGCAACGCCAAGATGGTCGTGGAGACCGGCGCCGCCCCGCAGGTCCATTGGAAGGACCCGACTTGGAAGCAGGACAAGATCGGCAAGGTGGCCAGCTTCTTCGGCATCAGCGAGGACATGATGGATGATCTGTCCTGGGTCATCGGCGAAATCAACGACGCAGCGCAGTATGACCTGAAGCTGCAGGAGGAGACGCAGCTGCTGTCCGGCAATGGCAGTGAAAACAATCTGACCGGCCTGTTCAACCGTGAAATTCAGACGATGAATAAGGATGAACTGTCCGACGCCGACCGCCTGTCCAAGGCCGCCCTGCAGATCACCACCACCACCAACTTCCAAGCCGACGCCTACGTGATGAATCCGCTTGACTTTTGGAAGCTGACCATCGCCAAGGATGCGAACGGCAACTACCTCAACCTGACCGATGGGGCCAAGCTGTGGAACATCCCGACCGTGGCCACCGCCGCCATCACCGAAGGCACCGCGCTGGTCGGTGCCTTCAAAAGCGCCAAGGTGCTGCGTAAGGGTGGTCTGGTCGTGAAGATGACCGACTCCGACACTGACGATTTCCTGCACTTCAAGCAGAAGTGCCGCGTCTCCGAGCGTCTGGGCCTGCAGGTCAAGTATCCGAAGGCCTTCGTGAAGGTTACTCTCGGTAAGGCGGCCTGATCATGACGCAGAAGTATGTGCGCTTCGCCACTCCGAAAGAGGCGAACGTCGACAAGACGCAGGACGTGGCGGAGCTTGTGGCGCTTGACGCCAAGGGCAAGCCGGTCACTATCGGCGGTGCCGTCTCTCTTCCGGTGGCGAAGAATGTGCCAAAGGCAGCTTCTACCGCGCCGACCAAGCAGGAATTCGATGCGCTTATCGATTCTCTGGTGGCCGCTGGCCTGATGGCAGCCAAGTAAGTGATTGGGGGTGCGGCATGACTGCCGTGATTGGTGATCTGATTCCAAGCGCCGACTCTTTCCAAGTCGATGCCGGTTTCAAGATGGGGGCCGCTCAGGCTGCGATTCGCAAGCATTGCGGCTGGCATGTCGCGCCTTCCGTCACCCGCACGATTCGCTTGGATGGTCATGGCGGTGACTCGCTTCTCTTGCCATCCAAGCATGTGACCGCGCTTTCGAGCCTGAAGCTTGATGGCGTGGAGCACGTGCAGGACGCGCGTTTCAGCGAGGCTGGGAGCCTTGTGCTGGTCAATGGCGCCACCTTCCCTGATCTGCCGGGGAGTGTGGAAGCGACCATCACTGATGGCTGGGATTTGGAGGATGTGCCGGAAGTGCAGATGATCCTGCTGGACATCGCGTCTCGTGTGATGCAGGTGCCCGGCACTGTATCCTCCCAATCCACGAATGGCTCAAGCGTTACCTACCGGTCAGGTTCCGATGGTGGCGTGCCTAACGTGGCGCTTTTCGATTCTGAGAAGCGCACGCTGCAGCCTTACCGCTTGTCGTGGGGGGTGAAGCCGTGACTTCCGCGTTGGATTATCTCGGCCGTGGCTCGTCCTTCAGCATGCCGGGTGCCACCAAATGGCGGCGACTGCGCGCGAGGAAGGTCGATGACCCGTATTCCGGCGAACAGGCCGGCGAGGACTGGTCTAATCCGGAGACTTTGGATTTCACCGGCGCTCTCGCCAGTTCCAGCAGCACGCGCACACCAGACGGCCTGCGCGAGCAGACCACGAGCATGGCTTACCTCACGTCTCCTGACCCGTCCTTGGACATCATGCCGGGTGACAGGATTCAGGCGTTGCCGGATGACGGGCGATGTTGGGAGGTCAGCGGCTATCCGAGTCGTGACGCGAATGCTTTCACGTCGTGGCAGCCGACGATCGAGATTCCACTATCCGAATACAGGGGGTGACGGCTTTTGGGAGTGACGGTCAAATTCAACGACAAATATTTTGACGAGATTTTAAATTCGGCTGGCGTCAAGGCCATGACACGTCGTGCCGCCGAGAAGACGCTCGAATATGCGAAAGCACATGCTCCGGCGGACACCGGCGCGTATCGCGATGGCCTCCAGATCAAGGAGGTCAAGCACGCGCATCGAACCACATGCATGGTGGTCGGCACCGACAAGAAGACCCTGCTCGTGGAATCGAAGACGGGCAATCTCCGCAAGGCGTTGAAGGCAGGCAAAACATGACCATGGTCTTGCCGCCAGACATTGAATTGTGGATCTGCTCTTTTCTACGTGCCAGGCTTAAGCCGTCTTTCCCGACGATCATCGTTTCGAATCGCGAGCCGGACGATTACGACGGCTCACGGCCGCTCGTCGTGGTGCGTGACGATGGCGGATCGCAGTCGAATCGCGTGCTCTTCGACCGGAGCGTCGGCGTGACCGTGCGCTACGGGGCTCGTGCCGCTCCGAAACCATGCCGTGACTTGGCGTCCAGAATCTACGGTTTGCTCACCGACCCCGATATTTGCTCTATTGACGGTTCTCCGATCGCTGCAATCGAAGAGGACGGGTGCAATGGCCCGTATTTCGTGGCCGAGGACGCGAATATCGCCAGATGCTATCTGACTCTCGAATTCTCCACTATTGGTGCATTCCAATAATTTAAGTTTTTCTGAATTTTCAAGGCGTTGAAACGTTGTGTTTCAGCGCTTTTTTTGTTTGAAAGGACAAGATATGGCTGCTGATTCAGCTGGCAATGACCTTAGCGCCGCGAAGGTCGTGGTTACAAGCGCCTACCGTTTTGCGCCCTACGACGCGTCTAAGACGCTGAACGCTGCTCTCATCGCGCCGACCGTGGCCGACGTGAAGACCAGCTTGGGCACTATTTTCAGCAAAGGCGGTTTCGTCGGCCTTATCACCGAGGATGGCGCACCGCAGGGCAATCGTGATGCCGATGATGCGATCAAGTTCCATCAGCCCGGCTACAGCATTAATGGCAAGGCTTCGCTGACCGAACAGTTCACCGTGGCCGAGGATAACAGCATCACGCGCCAGATGACCATCGGAACGCCGGACACCAATGGCGTCTACCACGTGACCGATATCATTCAGGACGGCAAGTGGTTCTGCTACAAGGAGACCGTTTTCAAAAACGGCACGCACCGCCGCCGTCTGGGTGTCGTGAATCTGACCGGCAATGAGCCTGGGGAGGAGACCGCAGGCAAGAACACCGGCGACGCCTGGACCATCGAATGGATCCAGGATCCCGTCTGTGATTCCGGCAACAGCAAGTATTTGGAGTCCTTCGTGACTCCGACTGTTTCATCCGGTCCTCATACCGGCGATCATCAGGCTGATGATTCCGAGTCTCAGCCGGTCGCCGACTGACATTGATTCTTCCTAGCATGTGTTTCTTTCTTCCTTTCTTCGCATGTGCTGGGATTCTTCCTCTTCATTCAGTGGAGTAAAGGAATTTTTACAGTCGTTTGAAAGAAGGAAGAAATGACCAAGAATGTGATGCCCTCCGCCGCCGACTTCGACGCATGGACTGCAGAGGATGAGGACAAGGCGCTTGAGGCTGTCGCCACGCAGATGGACGTGAAGCATCTCATCAAGGACGGCTCCGTATGGTTTTTGGCACCGCATGGCCACATTTACAAGCTGCCCTTGGCGCTGTCGATTGATGATTTCGTGAAGCTGTCCGACATTAAGTCGGATGTCGAGCAGATCCAGACGTTGAAGGACATGCTGACTGCTTTCGCTGGTGAGGAGGAGGCCAAGGAGCTGGCGAAGGAGCCGGTCATGGTGCCGATGAACATCCTCAACGCTTATGGCGAAATCATTGCCAAGGTGCAGGGCGCTGATTTGGGAAAATCGTCGGCTTCTGCCAGCTCCTCCGAGGGGAAGACGGCAATCGAATAAGGGCTGATTTCGCGGCGCGTGGATGGAGTCTGCAGGCCGACTTGGGCGGCAGACTCCGTTTCGCGGACGCGATCGCCTTGTGGGAGAGCCTTTCGGCTGATCCGTCGACGTATTGCGGCATGTCTGCCGTGCATATGGTGCTGCCGATGGATGCGACGGCCATCATCACCGCGATTCAGGCTGGTGGCACGTCGATTCTTGGTGACCTCGCGCCTGAAAAATCTGGTGGAAAGCACGTCGAAGTGACCGATGAGGAGCGTCGGACGGCTTTGGAGTCGATGAGCAGCATCTTCGGATTCAAAAAGACAAGTGAATAGAGGAGGCTGTCATGGCTGGCGGTAGCGAGCTGGGTTCCGCGCATGTGAGCATTTTCCCGCAGATGAAGGGCTTCCGCCAGAACGTTGCGAAAGAAACCGGCAAAGCCGTCTCCGACCTGAAAAACGCCTTTTCCAAAGGGTTTAATGGGGCGCAGCAGGGCAAGCAGGCCGGCAACGCCTTCAAAAACGGGTTCAACAGTGGTGCCGCCGAGTTGAATTCCGAGGCTTTGAAGTCCTTTAAGAAGGATGTGGCCCAAGCATCGCAGAAGAATACTGACGCGCTGCTGAAATTCAAGTCCGCCGGAGTGCAGGTGCAGGCAGCTCAGGAGAAGCTGAACGCCGCCACGCAAAAATACGGGGCCGATTCGACCCAGGCGCAGGCCGCAGCCATCAAATTGGAGCAGGCGCAGATCAGACAGAAGGCGGCGGCTGACAATCTCAAGGCGGCGACCGATAACCTCAAGACCGCCAAGGGACGGCTTAAGGACCTTGAGACGCAGTTGGCGGCCGAAGCGGACAAGTCCCGGAACGTTTTCGTCCGCATGGCGTCGGGATTCGTTTCGGTGGGGCGGCAGGTCGCAGGCACGATTCCCGGAGTGAATTCCGCGATGCGGAAGATCAGTTCGACGGCTGGCGAGGTCACGTCCAACATCAAAAGCAAATTCTCGGCCGTGTGGAATGCGCTGCCGGAGGGGGCGAGGAACGCGGCGACGAAAGCCGGCAGCGCGTTGCATTCCGGTTTGAGCAAGGCGTCCGGCTTCGCGTCCAAGGCCGTGTCCGGTATCGGCAACGCCGCGAGGGGCATGGCCACCGTCGTGTCCGGCGCGGCCACCGCAGCTGCCGCATACCTCGTCAACTTCGGGCGCCAGTCCGTCGATGCGGCGCTCAAGGCCGAAGAGGTGACCGCGAAATTCCAGCAGGTCGCCAAGAACAACAATTGGGCGGACGAAGAGCAGAAGTCACTGCTCGGGTTGAACAAGACGCTTGGACAGACCGGCGTCGTGTCCGCCGGCACTCTCAAGGCCGCTCAGGCGCAGCTCGGCACCTTCGCGCTGACTGCCGATCAGGTCAAGACGTTGACGCCCGCGCTGGCCGACATGATCGCCAACAACAAGGGATACAATGCCACGGCGCAGGATGGCGTGCAGATAGCCAACCTGCTCGGCAAGGTCATGACCGGCAGCGCCACGGCATTGTCGAAGTATGGCGTGACCATGACCGACGCGCAGAAGAAAGTCCTGCAGGAGGGCAGCGCGTCCGAGAAGGCCGCCATGGCCGCGCAGGTGCTGGAAGCCAACTTCGGCGGCATCAACAAGGCCTTGGCGCAGACCCCGCAGGGCAAGATGACGATACTGCAGCATGAGATCGCCGGGTTGAAGACTTCGGTCGGCAATGATCTCATCGCGGCTTTCGGTGGTGTCGGCGGCGCGGTCATCAAGATGGTGCAGGCCGTCGAACCGCTCATCACAGCGTTGTTTGATAAGGTGGCGTCGCTGGCCGAGAAGATCGGTCCACCCTTGGAAAAGGTGTTCGGTGCTGTCGCTGACAAGATCGGCAAGATTGATTTCAGCGGCCTGTCGAATAGCCTTGGCTCGTTGTCCGGTCCCATCGCCGCAGTGACCGGTTTGCTTGGCGCGGCTGGTCTTGGTGGCGCTTTGAGCGGCTTGAGTGGAGTGCCGGTGATTGGCGGCCTGCTGTCTAAGTTTGGCGGCGTGCTGTCCGGTCTTGGCGGTCCTATCACGCTGGTGATTGGCGCTCTGGCAGGATTGATCGCCACGAGCCCGCAATTGCGCAGCGAATTCGGCGAGATGCTGAAAAACGTTTTAGCCAGCCTGCAGCAGGCATTCCAGATGCTGCAGCCGTCGATTCAGGCGCTCATGACGGCCTTGGGCCAATTGACGGCAGCCGTGATGCCGGTGATCACGAATGTGATCGGTCAGATAATCCCGCTGCTGACGCCGATAATCTCCACCTTGGTGGGCGTTTTGGTGCCGGTGATCCAGGGCGTTCTGACCGTGGTGACCTCCGTGATCACGGCGATCACTCCGGCCATCCAAGGCATCCAGCCGATCGTCATTACCATGATCAATGAGGTCATGGCTGTGATTCAGGCGCTCATGCCGGTGATTCAGGCTCTCGCGCCTTTGGTGTCCACCATCATTTCCGCGATTGTCGGCTTCATTAACTCGACATTGCTGCCGACCATCCAAGCGATGCTGCCATTCATTCAGGGGGTCATCAATGGCATCGCGATGGTGGTCAATGGCATCGTCAATGTCATTCAGGGTGTCATCAATCTGGTGACCGGCCTGATTCACGGCAATTGGCAGCAGGCGTGGAACGGTTTCAGTCAGATCGTGCATGGTGTCGTGCAGGGCGTGCTCGGATTTTTGGGCGGCGTCGGCAGTGCCATCATGGGCGTGTTCGCCGGTGCCGGCACGTGGCTGTGGAACGCTGGCGCGAGCATCATCAATGGTCTGCTTGATGGTCTGAAGGCGGCTTTCGGAAAAGTGAAGAGCTTTGTGAGCGGTATCGGTGACTGGATTGTCCAGCATAAGGGTCCGCTCAGCTATGACAAGGTCATGTTGAAGCCTGCTGGTCAAGCGATCATGCAGGGCTTTGATAAGAGCCTCAAGGCTGGCTGGAAAGACGTGCAGCGCACGGTCAATGGCATGAATGCTCAGATCAATGGCGGTTTCGATGTGGATGCGTCGAAGTCTGGTCGGGCGAATGTCAGCAATGGCGGCGCCGGTGCTACGTATGTGACGCAGACGTTTAATTACCCCGCGATCGCTCCAACGAGCATTAGCACGCAGCAAAGATTGCAGACGGCGGCAATGCCGCAATGGTGACACACAAGCGGAAATGGTGGTGCAATGATTCTCGCGGATTATCTCATCAATGGTCAGCAGCTGACTGGTGAGCATTCGAGTTTGATCGTCGGCACCACCCATTTCACGAGCATCAGCCCGCGCATCAATTCCGTCAGTGTGAATGGCAGGAGTGGTGTGATGCTTCCGGCTGGCCCGGTGGCTTTCGACGCGCCGGAAATCACGCTCAAATTCATCACGGACGGGCCTGATGCGGATACTCTGATGCACCGCTTCTACCGCTTGTGTCGCTTGGCCTCGTCGCTGACGCGTGTGGAGCGTGACACGTTCTCCGGCTTGACGCGGAGCATGACCGCTAGCGCGGTGTGCACGTCCTGTCAGCCGGACGGTGACGAGATTCCGTGGGATGACCACAGGGCAGCGACCGCCGTATTCCAGTTGCCGGATGTGTTTTGGCGTGGCGTGCAGTGGCAGGAGGTGACGTTGGCCGCGTCGGGTGGCAGGCTGCTGCCGGGCGGGGTTTCAAAGCCGAGCGGCAAGGGGTATTGGACTCGCTGGACTGGGTTGCCGAATGCTTCGCCGTCCATGCTTTTCGACATCCTGCCGGACGGTTGGCTGTCGGACGCGCCGATCACCACGCTGGTATTGCGCTTCGGTGCCGCCACTGGTGTGACCATTTCAGATCCGGTGAGTGGTACGAATCTGGTGTGGAATGGCAAACGTGACGCCTCGCGTCCTTACCTCTTCGTCGATGTGGCCAACCGCAAGGCGTGGACGGCGGCCAATGCCGACGCATGGTCGGGCGGCACGGATGAGACTGGCGGCGTCGACTGGACCACCGAACCGTTGCAGGTGTGGCCCGCGATCGATTCCGGCGACTATCGCATCACCATCAAACAGACCGGCGGCACGGACAAGGTGACATGCCGGTTTTTGCAATCCTGGGAGTGATTAATGAGCAAGTCCCTTCATGCGCGACTCGTGGCATACCGGCCTTTCGGCGAGCGAATCGGCGTATTGGCGGAGCCGGTGAGCTTCAACGCGTCCATGCTGCACAATGATGATGGCGCCATTTCGATCGAGTACTCGATGCTTTCCGGCGACGCCCAGGCGTTCGACCGAGAGCTTACCGATGGCCTCGAAGTGGCCGTGGAGGTGTCGGATGGAAACGGCTATCGCGAGCCGGATAACGCCCGCTATGTCATCACTGGGCGCAGCGGCAAGACGGACGACCGTACAAAGACCGTCACCTATTCCGGCCAGTCGATAAGCTGGCTCCTGTCCAAGGCCGAGAACAATGATTCCAGCCATCTGCTCGCGGACGGCGACAACAAGGGCAAAAGGCCTTTTTATTCGTCCAATCCGGGCACGATTCTCAAGACGCTCCTTGACGAGAATAAGGCGCGTGGCGGCGTGGCCACCGGCCTGACGCTCGGCTTCGACACCGCGAAGGATGCGGGCGGCGCTGCATGGGCGAGGAAATACACGCTTTACTATTCCTTGGGCACCGACCTGCAGACCATTCTCAGCTCACTGGTCAATGGCGGCGGCTGCGACTGGCGCACCAGCGGGCGCACGTTGAAAATGTGGAACGCCGACAGCACGGCATTGAGCCGCGACCTGAGCAAGAGCATTGTGCTGCAATTGGCACGCGACATCAGCGAAGCCCCATTCGAGGAGTCCATCGCCGACCTGGCATCCACCATCCTTGTCGAGGGTGACAATAATCTGCTTTTCCGCATGGACAATCCGGCAGCTCCGACGCCGTGGGGCAAGTGGGAAAGCTACAGCAGCCAAGGTGGTGTATCCGACAAGGACACCGCTCAAGCATTCATGCAATCCACGCTCGATGACGCTGCGAGGGTGAGAGGCCAGTACACGCGCGATCTCATCGTTTCCGACGTGGACAGTCTGCCGCTCGTCGACTATCATGCCGGCGATTGGATTACCGCGCCCACCGTCACTCACGGCGAGAAGGTGCGCGTGCAGGAAATCGACCTGAGCATGCGCCAGAATGAGGGCCTATCCTGCTCAATCGCTCTGAATGACATCAAGTACGACGCTTCCGTACGTCAGGCGAAGAAAATCAAGGGCATCACCGGTGGCGCGTCATTGGCCGGTAGCGAGGGTGGCACGACCGCCTCTTCGGATCGTGACCATCGTACGCCGAAGGCCGTGACCGGCTTGGTCGTGGCCACGGACGCCTATATCTCCTCCAGTGGTACGGCGTTGGGTTTGGCTACCTTGCAGTGGGCTGCGGTCTCGCAGGCCACGGATGACACGGCCATCGACATTTCAGGCTACCGCGTGGAGTATCGCAAGAACCTTGCCGGTGCCCCGTGGGTCAGTGGTGGCGTGACTGACGCGCAGCGGCTCACGTTGGGCATCGGCGGGTTGGAATGCGGGCAACGCTATGAGTTCCGCGTGCGCGCGGTTCCCACGTATTCCGACCGGCTGGGCGAATGGAGTCCGGTGGTCGTGGCTTTGGTGGCCTCGGATGTGACCCCGCCCAGCGTGCCCAGCAAGCCGGTACTCGCCAGCAAGCTGGGCGTGGTTGACGTCCAATGGGACGGCAGGAACACTGCCGGCGGCGGCATGGAACCGGATTTCGACCACGTGGAGGTCGGCATCAGCGACTCCAACGGGAACTGGAAATACCGGGATAGCGTGGCGCGTGACGGGCATTGCGTCGTCACCGGATTGGAGTATCGCGCCTACTGGTTCGCTTTGCGTTCGGTCGATCATTCGGGCAACAAGTCGGATTGGGGCGTGGGCGCGTCGATCACGGTCGCCAGCGCGGTCTCCCAGGACGATCTGGACAGGCTCGACAAGGACCTCGCCGCCAGCAAGAAGGAATTGTCCCAGGCCAAGCAGGACGTCGCCGCCAACACGATCGCCATCGAGAACGCCAACAAGCAGCTCGACAGCGCGAAGGCTGAGCTCGCGGCGGCGAAGACGGAGATCAGCCAGGCGAAGGCCACGGCGAACTCGGCCACCGCCACGGCGCAGAGCGCGCTCGACAAGGCCAACAGCGTGGGCACCGCCATCGACGGCCTGCATAATGTGTACACGGGACCCGACGACCCGAGCACATTGAAGGGCGTCACCCTCAAGGACGGCGACCTGTGGAACCGCACGCAAAAGTACTGGACGAGATGGTCTGGTGAGGCTAATAATTCGCCGTCGCTATTGGCTGATTTCTACACGTACTGGCTGGGCGAGCCGAACAATTCGGCGTCCGTGCTGGTGCCGTTGTCGTCGCGGATCATCGGAACGTACCGGTGGGACGGGTCGGCGTGGCAGGCCATCGAATACGCGGATCTGGAGACCGCCAAGCGGGAGCTCGCCGACCATCAGGCCGCGCTCGACGAGGCCGACAGGCAGATCGCCGCCAACAAGACCGCCATCTCGAACGCGAACAAGCGCATCGACACTAACAGTACCGACATCGCGAACGCGAACCGGGAGCTGGCTCAGGCCAAGCAGGATATCGCGCAGGCGAACCGGGAGCTGGACGCGGCGCAGGGCGACATCGGCCAGGCCAAGCAGGACGTCGCGGCGAACCGCGCCGAGATTGCGAACGCGAACAAGACGCTGGACGCGGCCAACAAGACATTGGCGTCGCACACCGCGTCGATCGAAGCGAACCGGCAGGGCATCCAGAGCGCCGCGTCGCAGGCCCAGTCCGCGTTGGACAAGGCCAATTCCGTGGGCAAGAGCCTCGACGGCCTGCACAACGTGTACGAGGGGCCCGACGACCCGACCACGATTTCCGGCGTGACCGTGCGTCAGGGTGATTTCTGGTACAAAACCCAAAAATACTGGACGCGCTGGTCCGGCGCTGCGAACGACAGCACGTCCCTGCTGGCCGACTTCTATACGGGTTGGGAGGGCGAGCCGAACAACAGCGCGAGCTGGCTCGTGCCGTTGTCCAGACATTTCATCGGCGTGTACGTCTTCGACGGTTCGCGGTGGAACGAGCGCAACATCGTGGCCGCGAACATTCTCGCTTCCGGCAGCGTGGTCGCCAGCAACCTGGCAGCCAACTCGATCACGTCCGACAAGATCGTGGCCGGGGCGGTGATCGCGGACAAGCTCGCGGCCAACAGCGTGACGGCGGGCAAGATAGCCGCGAACGCTGTCAACGCGGCCGCGCTCGTGGCGGGCGCGATAACGACCGAGAAGCTGGCCGCTTTGGCGGTCACGGCGGACAAGCTGGCCGCCAAAGCGGTGGTCGCGGGCAAGCTCGCCGCGAACGCGGTCACGGCCGAGACCATCGCCGCCGGGGCCATCGTCGCGGGCAAGCTGGCGGCGAATTCGGTGGCGGCGGGCAACATCGTGTCCGGCGCTGTCACGGCGGACAAGCTGGCCGCGAACTCGGTGAACGCGGACAAGCTCGCGGCCAACAGCGTGACGGCCGACAAGATCAAGGCGGATGCGATCCTCGCCCGGCACATGAGCGCCGACTCGGTGACCACGCAGGCGTTGGCCGCACTGTCGGTCACGGTCGACAAGCTCGCCGCGAAATCCGTGATCGCCGACAAGATCGCGGCCGGCGCGGTCATCGCGGAGAAGATAGCCTCCGGTGCCATCACCACCGACAAGCTGGCAGCGTTGGCGGTGACCGCCGACAAGCTGGCCGCGAACATCATCAACGCGGGCCATCTCGTGTCCGGCGCCGTCACGGCGGACAAGCTGGCCGCGAACTCGGTGGACGCTTCGAAGATCGTCGCGCAGTCGGTCACGGGCGACAGGATCGCGTCGAACACGATCGTCGCCCGGAACATCGCGGCCCAGTCGATCACGTCGGACCGTATCGCGGCCGGCCAGTTCGCCGGCTACGTGTTCACCGGCGCGATATTCCAGTCCTCGACGGCGGACAACACGGGGTGGAAGCTCCGGGGCAACGCGCTGGACATGTGGGACTCCAGGCGCAACCAGACCGTGCACCTGGACGGCGAGGGCGGCAGCAACCTGCTGACGGGCACGTTCCAGACCGGACTGTCGGGCAACAGGGTGATGATAAGCCCCTCGTTCC